>Ga0099825_1004603_pt1 | contig 18021 bp, 15 predicted proteins | sample SiratroredBW_FD_76838 | JGI IMG/M metagenome (GOLD analysis project Ga0099825, IMG submission 76838) | Root nodule microbial communities of legume samples collected from California, USA - Siratro red BW | ecosystem: Host-associated > Plants > Roots > Nodule | place: USA: California | collected...
CATCAACTACTTCAACATCAAAACTCTTGACCCCAATGTGACCCTTTGGAAAGTCAATATCTAATAATGTTTTCATTGCAATTTTTCCTGGTCCCACTTCAAATTTTTCAGACAAGAAGGTAGTTGACTTGATATAATTATTTTCGTTTGACTCTATAACAATTGAGTGTGTTATCCTTGGGAGCAACATCATTATTGATAATAAATTTATTGCTATTTTAGAGAGAGTCTTCATATTAACCTACACACAAACCGTCAACGTTAGTTATGAAAATATGTATCCAAGGTTATTCATTTGATATCTTGTAGATAATTTAAACAAATATGATAAAAACACGTGAATTAAATAAGATTGAAATGAAAGAGTAAAATAATAGATCATTCACAACAAAAGTTGCATACCATATAAGAAAAAGATAACGAACTAATCATGGTCATGATTCTGTCTCAGCTGAAAATGTATGAAATTTTTAAGACAATAAATATATGTGTTTATGAAATTAATTGCTAGTTTTATATATGAAGGATGACTCAATAATGGTGCATCTGGTGTAACTAAATTTTGAATGCACATTGGTTGTCTCTTTCTGTTGGATGTGAAAGGTGTTTTTTAAGTTATTTTAAACCTAAATTAACATTTGTTGAACTAGTTTTACAGATTTACATAACTATTTAAAAACTTTTATAGTTATTTATAGGTGTAAAAACAACTTGATTAACAATTTGTTTAAACAAACATGATATGATTTAATCTTTTGTAGGCTTTTTTTTCTTAAATGCTATATTTATACATTTATGAATGTTAATTAAATAAATGTAACAATAAGAATATTGAAAAAGAATGGTATAGTTAACTTGAAAAAAATATAAACAAAAGTGAAAGTTTGAAATGGTAAAATATAATAAAAAAATGAATTTAAAAAATATAAAATCATATTTTCTAAAAAACAATTGATGAAAAACCATCTAATCACAAGCTAAGAAAATTGAAGAGGGTGAGACTTTAAAGAAGAAGAACCTAAGAACCTACTTCTTTATAAAGAATAACTTTTTTTTTAATTATTGTAAATATTTGTGTAAGTGTACATTTTTTAAGTTTTTTTTACTTGTGGACTTGTAAATAGTTTTGGATCTCAATTTTAATCAACTTTGAGCATTCATTTGGAAGAGGAAAGGTATGTAAGAGTACGTAATTTGAGATTCAAATTGAAGTTTCATATCCCAAACTTAAGGAAACTCAACTTTTGGTTATGAAACTCTACTAAATGTAGTCCAACATCAAATTTAATCTTGCATCATCTAAGCAAAAGTGCAAAAGAAAAATAAAATAATTCATTCTATAAATAACTTTCCTTATTTCTTATAAAAATTACTTTTGAATTGGATACATATAAATTACTTCTTAAAAATACTTTCTTGTTCTATTAAAAGAAAATTCACCTTAAATTTATTTTTTTAATAAACCATAAAAACTTCTAAAAAAAACCCGGTCAAAATTCTTCCAATAGTTTTGCTACTATGGAATGACAAGAAAATTGATTAGTTTTAAAAAAGTTCAAATCTAAAAAAAAGATTTTAATTATTGTTATTTGAAATATTTTTAAAGTTTAATATATATATATATACATTTATTGATATGTAATACTAGAAAATAAAAATAATTATTACAATGTTATTTTATAATTTAATAAAAGAAAATATAAAATATCTTTTTTTATTACTTTATGAATCAATCTTTTCTCTTTTAAGTAATCACTTTTTCCATTGCTCTCACACAATTTTTTTTTTCTCACATTCTCACCCTCTCGGCTATTTACCACAACCTCACCCACTCACTCTGCACACATTTCACTTTTTTTGGCAATTGTTTCCTCCCCCATATTTGCTTCTCGCAACCCATCACCTTTTTCAAAATATCATTGTCACGCTTGGCATATTATTAGGAAAGAGGAGGTGTTGTAGGTGAGTGTTCCAAATTTAGTGGCAGCATGTATGTGGTGGTGCGACGCGGACTTCTCCGAGTAACGGTATTGTGGATGAGTGTGTTTTGGTTGATTTCGTGTGGATGGATGCACATTTTATTTAAGTTGTTTGTGGAAATCGATTTTTGAAAATGACTTTCGAAAAACAAAATCCAAAACTGGTTGGGAGTGTGAGAAACGAATTTCGGAAAAGGTTTTCTGGAAGTTAAATTTGACTTCTAGAAAATATTTTCCAAAATGCAAATTTGGTTTTTGGAAAACGTTTTCCATATTATGTTTATGAAAAAAGTTTTATAAAAAATTTTTCCAGAAATTAAATTTCCATTCTGAAAAATGTTTTCTAGAATTACTTTTTTCACCTATAAAATTATTTCGAAAAACCAAATCTAAAAGTTATTTTTACACCGTCAATATTCATTTTGAAATACCAATTTTGAAATATTTTTACATTCCAAGAATAGTTCTGGTATTTTAAAAATATGATAGGTGCAAGAAGTAAATGAAGGGGTGTAAGAAGCAATTGTTCACTTTTCTTGTCACTACACATAGAAAAACTATCAACATTTTGTATTTGTGAGGGTTCATTTAGTCTCCTTGACTGTTTAGACTCAATCCATGGAAATATAGAAGCTAGTAGTTTTAACCTAAAGATTGATAATAAAGAAAAAGAGAGAAGGTAGGGCTTCAAAATAAGAAGGGGGAAGAAAGACATACAAGAGAAGAGGAGAGAAAGACCAAAAACAAAGACAGTGAAAGAAAACTGCTCTTACCTGACCCGAGAATGAGTTGTCTATGCTAGTGTTGTCGACAACCAAGTTGGAGACATTGAACCGAATGGGGGTCCACTTGCAAAAGACTCTCCAACGCTCAAGTCAGTAAGAGTACAAAAAGGTGTTTAGATAATAAAAGTATGAGTGTATTCTAAAAAGGTCATACTTTCTGTAGACTCTGGTTATACTTATAAGGCCTTATCATTAAAGACCGAATATTTTCCTATAATGATTTTGGACGTTAGGAATCACGAATTACCATAATACGGTGTGATCGATATCAATTAAGATCAATCACAAATAAAGTATTAATTAATAATTAATAATGAGCTGGGTTGTAATAGATTCGGGTGAATCTGACCGCATTATAGAGTAGGTATAAAAACCAATAAAGTAACACAGGCTCAACACCCCCATTGCCGACCCTGAATATTCCTAGGTACATAGTGATGTAGCAAAGCATGCTTCTGAATATGACACTAGGGAGAAAGTGGATAAATTTGTTTTTGAATATATTTCCTGTGTTGATTTTGTTGTCGACCATGTCGTGGCCAGGCCTTGTAAAGCACATGAAAGGGTGTACATGAAGCCGAAACCCGATGGTTATGATTTTATCTACGTGTATGAATACTCGTTTAAGGAGTATGACATTACATTTCCCTTAACCGATTTTGAGGCAGGTATGCTAACTCTTATGAACATAGCCCCAAGTCAGTTGCATCCTAACAGTTGGGCCTTTCTGAAGTGTTTCTAGCTTCTCTATGGGCACCTTGGTTTCGAGCCCTCAATAAACATTTTTACGCACTTCTACCAAATGAAGTTTGGGAAGCTTGTCGATTAAGTGTCCCTAGGTGCCCCTCATGCAGCTCACTTTTTACCTTGTATAGCTCAGCCTACAAATATTTCAAGATAAAATTTTTAAGCTTCGTTGCCACCCCGAGGACACGGAGAGACGTCTCCTCTTCCAATCCGACTATACACATCGGTACCCATTATACTGGCAAAGACCTACCAGGTTTCAGCCACGAGCCGAGTACCAGCTTACCCCCGGGAGAGGGAGGCTATAAGTGCTATCAGGCAACTTCCCCACCCTCTACACACTAGGGCGCTTCTCTTCCTCCCATTCGTTGAGGATCTTGATGCCTTGTTCGTAGGTATAATTCACTTCGTGTGTCACTGATATGGGCAACGAAATTGACATGAAGAAGCTCCGTGCCAAAGTCGGTGGTCGCTGCGATCTGGTGGCTGGCTTCCAGGCCGCAAAAAAGAAGAAGAGTAGGGCTACCTCTTCCACCGACACCGCCTCGGCTCAGAATGACTCCTCTAGTGCCGCTTCTGATCCTGTTGCTGATGGCCCTACTTCCCCCGTCACCGAAGTCCCAATGTACCAAAGACTTCTATCTCTCCTGTTGTCAGTGCGACGAGGTCCACTCTTCTTGATGTGGTGCCCGAGGTGATCAACTTGGGGGGTTCCTCTACGGTGGGGCAAGCTTCCTTGACTGTCATGTTGAGCAACCATGTCCATCTGCCGGCCAAGCACCAATTACCGACATGGCCGCTACATCTCAAACCTCGGTCTCAGACTAGGCTTTCGCGGGGATCAGGCTGGCTACAGGTTGGATCACCTCAGCATCACCTATCCTAGTGTCCAATCCAACTGGCACGTGAATTGGCAGGCAAAGGATTTGGGAAGTTTGGAGGCTGGGAGCATTATGTTGGCGAGGTGTTTAGCCCTTATGCAACACTGTCGTTGTGCTGCCGATAGACGATCCGGCCTGCTCTACAAGCTTGTCGATTTGGAGAGGACAGTTGGATAATTGGCCAAGGAGAAGCTAGAAAAGGAAATTCAACAGCTCCGGAAAGCCAATGCTCACAAAGACTCAGCCTTCACAGGTAAAGAGGTCCAACTCCTCCACTTCCAGGGGTTGTGTAAGCAGTAGGAGACCGAGTTGTCGCATTGTCAATGGGAGTTGGCTCGTGCTGAAAGTTCCTTGAAGGAGGTTGATGAAAGGATGACCGACTTCCACGAAGAAATGGCCAAGAAGGAGGCCGAGTGGGGGGAGGAGAAGCTTCGATTAAGGAAGGGCTGCGTCGAAGTCTACGAAGACGGCTTTATGAAGGCTATGAGGCAAGCCGTCTTATTTGCTCCCGAGATCGACCCGATGCGCTTTGACATTGATAAGGAGGTCGTCGACAGGCAACTCCTGGATGACTTCGATTCCGAACAATGATTCTATTATTGTATCAAACTCTTGTCTTTTGAACAATGGATCTGTAACTACGACAATTTGTTATTTTATGTTATCGTGCTTGTTGCGGTTTGATGTGGTTGTTGTTATCTTGAATACTTAGCTTGAGCCATTTAACTTTAAGCCTAGCCTAATTGGTACATAGGTCGTCCAAACGATAAGCATTAGTGCTAAGTGTTGGCCCGAAATGAATTTTAACTTAAGCGTTGGCTTAGCCTTTTCTAAATAAATTGTCTAAGCATTAGCCCGACTTGAATTTTGACTTAAGCGATTTGCTCAGCCTTAAATAAATTGTCTAAGTGTTAGCCCGACTTGAATTTTGACTTAAGCGTTTTGCTTAGCCTTTTATAAATAAATCGTCTAAGTGTTAGCCCGACTTCAATTTTGACTTAAGCGTTTTGCTTAGCCTTAAATAAATCGTCTGAGTGTTAACCTGACTTGAATTTTGACTTGAGCATTTTGCTTAGCCTTAAATAAATCATCTGAGCATTAGCCCGACTTAAATTTTGACTTAAGTGTTTTGCTTAGCCTTAAGTAAATCGTCTGAGCATTAGCCTGACTTGAATTTTGACTTAGGATGTTCTGACAGAAAATGTGTAAAAAAGGAATAGAGAATTGGAAAATATAACATTTATTTATTAGGGTACGAGTCTCGTTAAAACCTTGCTTGTCAAAACCCTCCTTAAGGAAAAAATCCAAGTCAAGAAAAGAGTACATTGTACCTGTTCTTTAAAACTAACTGTAGTACATTTTGAGATGAGTGGCATTCCAAGTTTTTGGTATAAGTCTGCCACCTAACTCTTCAAGCTTGTATGCTCCGTTCTGGAAGGCATCTACTATTCTGAAAGGTTCATCCCAGTTTCGTGCCAATTTACCTTCCTATTTATTTTTGCAGGCTTCTCCAACCTTTCTCCACCCCAGATACCCTTTTGAAAGGTTAGCTTATGCACTCGAGTGTTGTATCGCCGAGCTACCCTGAGCTTGGCTACTTCTTCTCGGACTCGGGCCTCTTCACGAATTTCGTGCACCAGATTCAACTCGGCTCGAAGGTTGTCGTCATTGCTCTGCTCGTCGAAGTTTGTTCTTCTCCATGAAGCTTCCCTGAGCTCTACAGGTATCATAGCGTCAGACCCGTATGTAAGTCGGTAAGGAGTTTCTTTTGTCGATGATTGGGGTGTCCAGTGGTACCCCCACAATATGCTCGAAAACTCCTCAGCCCATAGTCTTTTCATCTGACCAAGCTTCTTCCTAAGCTCCCCCAATATTACCTTGTTCGTTGCATTTGCTTGCCCATTCGTCTAGGTTGCTCCACACTTGACGCCAGGTGCTTCACACCGAGTTGTTTCAAGAACTGCTCAAAGTTCTGGTCTGTGAATTGTCTACGTTGTCCAATACCAAGCTGTGTGGCAAACGTGTTGGCATATGACATTTTTTCGTAAAAAATTCTACACCTAACGGGCCGAAATAGTGGCAATGGGCTTGGCCTCTATACACTTGGTGAAGTAGTCAATGGCTACTATAAGGAACTTTACTTGCCCCTTCGCTAATGGGAAAGGGCCTAAGATATCCATTTTCCAACTACTAAAAGGCCATGGTGTCATCGTCTGATGGATTTCTTCTAGGGGCTCACTGAAAACGGGCCCATACTTTTGACACTCCTAGCACTTATTGGTGTAACAGCGGGTGTCTTGCTTTACTGTTGGCCAGTAGTATCCTGCCCTAAGAACCCGAACAGTCATAGACCTTGCTCCTGAGTCCATTCCACAAATTCCCTTGTGGAGCTCGGATAAGACGTAGTTGGCTTAGGCACGGTCTAGGCATTTCAGTAGGGGGGAAGAGAAACCTCTTCTGAATAACTCACCATTCACGACCGTGTACGAGGTTGCCTGTCTCTTCACTTTCTTTGCCTCCGAATGGTCTTCGGGCAGCATGTCACTGTCAAGAAGTTCAGGTTAGGGGTCATCTAGTTACCTCCCCCAATTTGAATTGCGAACACATTTCCGTGGTCCCAACTCGAAGTGTTCAACACTTCCTGAATCAATGTCTTGCGCTGCCCCATCTTCTTTGTGCTTGCGACTTTGGACATGACGTCAGTTCGGTCATTATCGGCTCTCGACACATACACTATACCAACCTCATCGAACTGACGAATTAGGCTTCGACCAACGTGGTAGTATTTCTGAAGCAGTGGCTCTCTAGCTTGGTACTCATCGTTCATCTGTCTTGCAACCAACTGCGATTCGGTCTGGCATTTTAGGTTTCAAACTCTCAGATCTTTAGCCAACTTCAAACCTGCTATCAAAGCTTCATATTCGCCTGGTTATTGGAAGTTTCAAACTCGAATCGAATAGACTGTTCTATTACTATATCGCCAGGCCCTTCCAATATGACCCCTGCACCACACCTCTTTTTATTGGAAGATCCGTCCACACTGAGAAGCCATAACGTTTTCTCCTTGGCAACTAGGGTTAACTCGGTGAGGAAGTCTGCCTAAAACTATGCTTTCATTGGACCTTGGGATTCGTATCGGAGGCCAAACTCCAAAAGCTCTACAACTCATGCCGTCATTCTTCCTGCCAATTTGGGCTTCTGCAAGACCTGTTTAATGGGATAGTCGATCTTGACCGTCATGTTGTGATTGCAGAAGTAGTGATGTAGTCGTCTAGCGGAGAACACTAGGGCGAGTACCAGCTTCTCTATTATTTGATATCATTCTTCTGCTAGCTGCAGGGTCCTGCTTGTGAAGTATACAGGGTTCTGTTTGCTTCCCTCCTTGTATACTAATACCGAACTGATGGCCGATTGTGCCATGACCAGGTATACCAGTAATGAGGCTTGGGGTGGCGGGCTAACCAACACAAAGAGAGCAGCAATATCCTTCTTGATCTAGGTGAACATGTGCTCAAACGTGTCGTCCCAACAAAAGCCTTTGCACCCTCTAGCAGCTTAAAGAACGGTTTTTCCTTCTCAGCCAGTTTCGGAAGGAAACATGAGAGTGTGACTAGTTTCCCGTTAAGTTGCTAAAAATCTTTGAGACAGGTCGAGCTCTTCATGCTCAATATTGCCTTGCACTTGTCGGGGTTCGCCTCAATGCCCCTCTAGGAGATCATGAACCCAAGAAATTTACCTCCCCTGACTCTGAAGAAACACTTCTCAGGGTTCAGGCACATCTCATGCCTTTTAACCCTTGCAAATACAACCTCCAAGACGGCTGCATGTTTCTCGGCCTTTACCAACTTTACCACCATGTCGTGAACGTATACCTTCATGGTTTTGCCTAACAGCTCATGAAAGATCTTGTCCATCAGGCGTTGGTTAGTCGCTCCTGCATTTTTGAGTCCAAACGACATTACCTGATAACGGTAGTTTGACCTTTCAGTCATAAATGTTGTTTTGTCCTTGTCTGGGTGGTACATTCGGATATGATTGTACCCCGAGTAAGTATCCAAGAAACTCAACATCTCATATCCCGATGTACTATCGACCAACCGATCAATACTCGGGAGAGGATAGGTGTCCTTCGGGCAAGCTTTGTTAAGATCAATGCCATTTGTCGTTGCATTTTTTTACCACCACCACGTTGGTCAGCCACGTGGTATACGTGATTTCCCTAATAAATCCTGCTCGGGCGAGTTCGGATACCTCCAACTCCACAGTCAATCATCTTTCTTCCCCCAAGCTTCAACTTCTCTACGCTACGGGTCTGGCCTGAGGCAAGAGTGCCAATTTATGGCATATGAAATCAGGATCTATGTCAGGCATGTCAGCTGGACTCCACACAAAGAGATTTGAGTTGGCCACCAGTACCAGCTGTATCTTGCCCCTCACAAGTCGGTGGGCATTGCAACGAGTGACCTGATGAGGGTGAGGGTTGAGCTTGAGCTGTATTGTCGTCGTTGGCTCATCAAAAGTAGGGCGGCCCTCCTCGAACTCCACACGAGGGTCGAGATCAACCTAACCTCTCCATCTGCGACAACCTCAGTGTCTATCGCGACCTCCTCGGGACCTCCTGTTTGACCACTATCTCCACATTGTGGCACTTGGCCAGGGGTACCTGAATCTCTTCGGTCTGAGTAGCTTGCTCTCTCACTGACTTTAGTGAGTAGGGGTTGACCTTCAAACTCTGCATGTAACACTGCCTAACCTCCTTTGGATCTGTCTTAATCGTTATGATGGCCCCGTTCGGCGCAAGGAACTTAATGGCCATATGCGGGGTGGAGACCACAGCCCCAAGTTGATTAAGGGTTTGTCATCCTATGAGCACGATATACGACGTCTTTGCTTCCACTAGGATGTAACATACCGTTAGAGTTCAGTAGGACTGCCCCATACCGAAGTTTGTCAGCAGATCCACATAACCCCGAGCATGGACTCTCTGGCCAGCGAACCCCAGTAGCGGCTTGGTGTACGACTAGATAGCGGATTCAAGTACATTCAACTTAAGAAAGATGGATCAATATAATACGTCAGCCGAACTGCCCTGGTCTATGAGGATTTTGTGCACCCTCCAATTGGCAATGGTGGTAGTAACGACTATCGGGTCGTCCTGGTTAGGATTGTTGATGGAGAAATCCACGTCCGAGAAGGTGATGGGTGATTGTGAGCGAGGCGGCAAGTAACTCACTGAGTTTATGCTCCTGTAATGCCTCTTCCTGGCCTAGCTAGATGCGCTGCGACCTGCAAAACCTCCTGCAATAGTGCCAACCGTACCTAATTGAACATCACCCACGTCTACTAACCTTTCCGTGGTGCTGGGGTGGGGTTGGCCTATTCCAACCGAGCCGAACTAGAATTCTACCATGTTTACAGATCCCGCTATAGTGTTAGGATTTTGTTGAGTGCATCCGTTTCTTACCTCAACCCTGGGTTCCCTAGTTCTCTCCTCCTCGAGTTCGACGCATCCTCGGCCTCGACCTCTATTGCCATTGAAGCGTCCCCCGCGTCCTCCTCGCGCGCCAAAGTTCCTAGATCCCTCACGATTTGCATGTGACCAACTTCTCTGAATGAAATGTGTTAGAGACCCTGACTGGATGAGCTCCTCAATGAGATCCCGGACCTTGGTGTATTCTTCCGTGTTGTGTCCAATATTCTGGTGATAGTTGCACCTAAGCGTCGGTCTACACCAGGCTATGATTGTCCCGGGCGAGGTCATGAGCAGCATGAAGGGTATTATGCACCTTGACCTCGCTCTCATGAAGGGCAACATAAAGAGCATTCTGCACCTTGACTTCACTTTCATGAAGGGCTGCCTGCATGGTCGTCACGCTTTGTTGCACGATCCCTTTCATGTGCTTTTAGAGAGTTTCTAACAACGCAAGATCCATTCCTATGTCAAAGAAAAAAGGGTGGTCGTGGGCAAAGTTTTACTAGGACCCCATGGTGGGCGCCAAATGTTCTTACCTAACTCGAGAACGAGTCGTCTATGCTGGTGTTGTCGGCAACCGAGTTAGAGACATGAACCGAATGAGGGTCTACCAACAGAAGACTCACGCTCAAGTTAGTAAGAGTGCAAAAAGGTGTTTAGGGAATAAAAGTATGAGGGTATTCTGAAAAGATCATACTTCCTGTAGAGTCTGGATGTACTTATAAGGCCTTATCATTAAAGACCGAATATTTTCCCATAATGATTTAGGATGTTAGGAATCACAAATTACCATAATACGGTGATATCAATTAAGATCAATCACAAATAAAATATTAATTGATAATTAATAACGAGCTGGGCTGTAATAGATTCGAGTAAACTTGACTTTATTATCGAATAGGTACAAAAACCAATAAAGTAACACAGGTATTTTCCTTTATATATATATATATATATATATATAAAAGTGTGTATATATATATATGTATATAAGTGTGTATGTATATGTATAGATATTCAATTCAAAAATTTTATATTTTCTCCTGACTTGTCTTTTATTAACTCGATGAGAAGGAGACGAAAAAGATTGGTGCTAGGACTTCCCATAGCATACACTCTACATATTCGTGGAGCTTTCGAGAAGTATCACTTGAAAAATTATTAGTTCATAGATACATGTTACAAATTAATATATTCAAAAAAATGTTTTAGTGATATTATTTAAAAATTGATATGAAAGTTGTTTTCCAATTATTAAGATAAAATTTTAGTTTCAATAGAATGTGACACCTACAAAATATTTTTATACCCTAATAAGTAGATATTTAGTTTAAGATAAGTTGACGAGTTTTATTGAATGTTCATTTTTATAAAATGCATATTTTTTTATTATTTGATATGCTTTAAATTATATAAATATAATTAATTCTTAAAGTTTAATAATTATTACACTTTTGTGATGAACATCTTCTACAAGATCAATTTTAGTATATAATTACAAAATGTTAATACAGTGTATGAGAAACCCTACTTATAAAAAACTCACAATATACAGTACAAAAGTTATGATAAAAATATATTAACTAATAAATATAAGTAATTGCGAAAGATTGGTTACATAATATTTTTTGCTAATTTGTAACCAAATTATAGGACAATAATCCAGTGGTTTATTCATGATATATCAATAAAGAATAAATCCCTCGTTATATATAAATTTTAATTTGAGAAACCATAAAAAAAAAAAATTGTGAGACCCATTAAATATGAATTTAATTTTGTGAAGAAGGATTTACGAGACATTATAATATCATACTCAAATTTGTGTATGTGAGAGAGCAACATGTCTATTCTTAACATTTTTGGGCCTCTAAGCTTAAACTTGGGCTTACTTTTGTGTTGCAAGATCTTTAGGCAATTGTTTCTTGCACCCTTACATTTGCTTCCTGATCAAAGTCGTATCTGGTCAAATAATTGTAGTTAAATCCAATACTAGAGAGTGATTCCTAGGTCGTCTCCCAAGGACCTAGTTCCTGTAAAAGGATTAAACACACAAAGACAAAAAATGGAGGTTATTGTGAAATAACTATATTTAATATAATAAAAATAAAACAATAATCGAATTAGATTTTCTTAACCGAATTTTAAATTACCCTCTTGATTAGATTGCAATTCGCTTATCATAGGATACAGAAATTCATACTCAACTTATTGAACCCTAATTCCAACCCAAATTAATTAACTAAGTGATAATTAACACAAGTTTTCCTTATGTAAATTAAGCATTCACATACATCATTCATTTCATCCCAATAACTCGTGACTCATTCCATTAAACATGAACAAAGACACGAAATTCATATTAACTGAAACATTAAACATGAACCAGTAAAACCATTAAGCACAAAAATAAATTGATGAAGAGTTAAGAGACAAAAAGAGGAAAAATAACACAACAGTAACCTCAAAGCTTCTTTGCAATCTGAATCAAAAGGATAACCTTATAAATTAGCCTTCCATTAAATTCGAATAAAGCAAACGAAGATTAAACGCAAAACGAAATTAAAAAGGAACGAAATTAAAAAGGAACGAAATTGAATTTAAACGAAAACAGAATGTAATTGTAGAGGAAAGAAAATAAATACATAACCAGTTTTTCCAGAGAGAGAATGAACTGAACCCCAAAGGTCGAGAGTAAAGAACTATTTGCTTCTCTGTTCCCTTCTCCCTGTAATAGGTGGCTAGACCTAAATAAATCCTCAACACTAAACTTAATGGGCAGAAATTTATTCAATTCTGGTCCAACGAATAAAAACTAAAAATAAAATCTAAAAATAAAAAATGATAATGTGGCAGCTCCTTTTCAATTCCAGAATTAATTTCCAAGCCCAATAAAATTCCAAAGCTGCCCTGAAAATAATAATAAAATTAGCTCAGAAAATTCAAATTAAACAAAATTACAAATTTCTGGTAAATGAAACTCAAACAGTGAAATAGAGAAAATAATAGACAGTTAAATACAAATCACTAATATAAATAGGTATATAAAGACAAGTAAATAACAGAAAATAATGACTCCACTTCCTACACCCTATTAAAAGTTCATAATATCAAAAATGCCCTTAACATAATATTCAAAGGGAGAGTGGTACAGTGGGTAACTGTTGAGTGGTGCAGAAGTTCTCTAGCAAGTGTGGTGGTGCTAGAAGGAAAGCTTCTTCGGTAGTGTCATCGTGAGTAGGAGGTAAGTGACTTTTCTTTTTGCATATTTACTTGGTGTAGGGGGTGCATGGTATAAGGTTTTTGCAAAATTCGTTTCTAGGAAATAGGTTTTGAGAAAACAAAATCCGAAATATGTTGTGGAGTGGATGAAATGCCTTATGGAAAATGTTTTCTGTAAAATATTTTTGTATTATGGAAATCGTTTTCTGAAAAAGGAGGTGTGAGGACGAGTGCTTACAAAAAATATATTTTGTAAAAAGAGAAATTACTTACGAAAAACGTTTTCCAAAAGAAAACTTTCTTATTCTAGAAAGTGTTTTTTGAAAAATAAAAAGTTATCTTATAGGAAACATTTTTCAGAAATTACTTTTTATCTTTCAAAAAACATTTTTCAAAATTAAAAAGTTTTTTTCCAAAAAATGTTTTTCAAAATATAAAAAAAATGACTTTCAAACAAGGACGTTTCCGATACTGTGAATTTCAAATAAGGTGTAGGAAAAAAAAGTGGGATGCAGAAACAATTGCCAAATCTCTAACAATATATTTCATTTTGACAATTACTTCTTGCACCGCCTATTTTTAACTTGTATTTCTAGAATTGCTCCGCTACTTCTCCCTTAGAACACCTATCACCGTTGTCGTCATTGCACCGTTACCACATTAGAAGAAGAGAAAAAAAAAACACTACAAAAAGAAATCTCATTTTAAAAAATTTGTTTTGAAAAACTTATTTAAAAAACGTATCTTAGAAGATATTATATATTTTTGAAAAAAAAATCAGAATTTCTTTTCATAAAACTTGTTCCGAAATGTTTTTGATGTATTCGGAAAATTTTATTTTGAAAATCTTATATTATTCAATATGTTCCAGAATCTATTTTATAAATTCCGAAAAATGTGTTTTGAAAGTTTTTTTCGGAATAGATAACTTGAAAATCACTTTTAAAAAGAATAAAATAATATTTTTAAAATTTTGGAGTTGTAGTTCAAATTAATGAGGTATAGGTTTAAATTAAAAAGGTGAAGAAAGCAATTGTCTTCCATTCTACACTCATTTGCATATGTACATCTTCTTCTTGGTTAAACTTTCTCCATTTTAGGAGTTGGCTATTTTTTTATTATTTTAGTATAAAAAGTCTATTTTACGAGAAAATATATAATAATTCTGAGTTCACTTAACAAGTGATTCACACTGAATGTGTGAATTAATTAGTGTAAAATTATTTCAATTTAAATTAATAGTTTCAAATTTTGAGTTTTGAATAGGTAACTATATAAATATTTGATATTACCCGTAGTAGTTTTTCTCGAGTGTAATTGTCTTTCAAGAAAAGATATATGTAATCCTTAAAAAAAATAACTCTATTACTACCAATTACATGAACAATTGATGCAATTTCATTTCAACTTAATGTTGGATTGATAAAATTTACTTTTAATTTAGTTATTGACGTGTAATATGTTGTGAAAACCGCAAGTGTTGGATATTGCAAAATCTGTAAAAGAGGAAAAAAATGAAAACTTTCATAAGCTATTGCAAATCGAAAAGGGCAAAAACGAAACATTCAAACCCTAACCCCCAAATCGAATCCAGATCTACGATTTTTCAGGCAACTGCAAACATGGGTTTTTGGCTTCGTTTTTGAATGTTGTAGATCTTCCTTCCACATATGAAGGTTCCATTTTCGAACGTTAGAGCGTTCCTGTGTTTCTCTTCCGATTTAGGTGGTCATTTTCGAACGTTGGCTACTGCATTATGAATGTTGTGGAAGCTCTTCCGTGTGGATGGTGCAAGACAGTTTTTCACTTCCGTATTCCACTCGCCCTCCAACCTCTATAAATAGAGGATCCATCCTACTCCGAAATCACACACCAAGAGTTCCTCTTCTTCTTTCCTTCACATATTCTTTCTTCTCTTTCTCTATTTCTTTTTTAAATATCTTGGGTATTTTTGCTCTAAAGAGTTTTCTTGCCAGTTCTAAGATCCTAAGTTTTTAACTGAGAAGTTCCTGTTGTATCCTGAGAGACTTGCGCATTTATCGCGGATAAGTCCTTAAGGACAGTGATATTTTATCATGCCTCCGGAATTTTAGTTTATTAATTTTTCAGCCGTCTTTTACAACAATCTTAAGGACTTATGGTTGACGGTGTGGAAAACAACAACATTGTGTCAGAGATGTCAAACAGTACTTCCAGAACGTCAACCATCTTTACGAAGCCATTTTTGGATGTTTCGAAAATTGAAGTTTTTTTGGGTCAAAACTTCCGACGCTGGCAGGAATGCGTGTCTACCCTGTTAGACATGTATGAAGTTGCTTTTGCACTTACGACGTCGAAACCGGACACCAGTTCTCCTGCCAAACAAATTGAAGATTGGATTCATGCAAATAAGGTATGTCGCCACACCATGCTCAGTGCATTATCTAACGATTTGTTCGATGTGTATTGCTCCTACAAGGAAGCAAAGGAAATTTGGGATTCTCTTATTCTCAAATACATTGTTGAAGATGTCGTCCGATAAAGATTCATTGTCGGAAAGTACTACCTCTGGGAGATGATAGAGGACAAGGATATCAAGATTCAAATCAATGAATATCACAAGCTACTTGAAGACATTAAAGCAGAGAATATTGTTCTTCCTAATGAATTTGTTTCAAAACTTCTGATCAAGAAACTTCCGCAGTCCTGGACAGACTACAAACAACAGTTGAAGCATAGGCATAAATAGATGTCACTACCAGACCTCATCACTCACATCATCATTGAAGACACCAACCGGAAGGAGTGTGCCGCTGCAAGGGCTAAGGCCTTATCTGCCAAAGCAAATATGATAGAAGATAGACCAGCTCCAAAAAGGTACGAGAAAAAACCTGATCACAATTCTCGTCCCAGTGGACCCAAACCCATCTTCAAGAAGAAGGGAAACTGCTTTGTTTGTGGAAGGCCAAGTCACCATGCACCTCAGTGCAGACACAGGGTCAAGAAAGACAATCCTCCTAAGGCAAATATAGTCGAAGGGGAAGATACAATTTGTTTGGTCGTTTCACAAGTGAACCTTGAGACAAATGTGAGCAAATGGGTGGTAGACTCTGGGGCTACCAGGCATATCTGTGCAAACAGAAATGCATTTTCCTCCTACTCTAGTGTAGGGGATGGAGAAGAACAAGTTTATCTTGATGATTCTAGGACTACTTCTGTCCTGGGAAAAGGTAAAGTTCTTCTAAAGCTCACATCTGGGAAGACTTTGGCTTTAAGTGACGTGTTGCATGTGCCAACAATCAGATTTAATTTGATCTTTGTAGCACTATTGGGAAAGGTAGGGGTCAAGTGTCATTCGAATTTGATAAGATTGTGATGACAAAAAATAATGTGTTTGTGGAGAAGGGATATTGTGATCAAAGTCTCTTTGTACTGAATGTTTCTGAACTTATTAATGAATCTGGATCCATATCTTCTGCTTATATTGTTGACTCTTATGATATTTGGCATGCTAGATTAGAACATGTAAATTCTTCGTATGTTATTAAATTGCAACGACTAGGATTAATTAACATGCATGATAAACAAAGTATGAAATGTGATGTATGTGTAGAATCAAAAATTACAAAGAAAGTATGTCATTCTATTGAACGTCAAACTGAGTTATTAAGTTTAATTCATACCGATCTTGTTGATTTAAAACAAACCATGACTAGAGGTGGTAAAAATTATTTTGTGACTTTCATAGATGATTATTCAAGATATACAAAAGTGTACTTAATAAAACATAAAGATGAAGTTTTTGATATGTTTCTTTCTTATAAAACTGAAGTTGAAAATCAATTAGATAAGAAGATTAAAAGGATTAGATCAGATAGAGTGGTGCATATGTTTCTTTTAATGATTATTGTGTTAAAGAAGGAATTATTCATGAAGTAACCCCACCATATTCACCTGAATCAAATGGAGTAGTAGAAAGAAAAAATATGACTCTTAAAGAAATGATGAATGTTATGCTTATTAGTTCTAATGCTCCAGATAATCTTTGGGGTGAAGCTCTTCTTACAGCATGTTTTTTACAAAATAGAATACCTCATAAGAAAACTGGCAAAACACCCTATGAGTTGTGGAAAGGTTTTCAACCTAATCTCAAATATTTAAGAGTGTGGGGATGTTTAGCTAAAGTGATGTTACCTGATCCTAAGAAAAGGAAAATAGGTTCTAAAACTTCTGATTGCTTGTTTTTAGGCTATGCTAAACATAGTGTTGCCTATAGATTTCTTGTTCTTAATAGTGACATAATTGAACGTGATACTATAGTAGAAACTAAAAATATTGAGTTTTTTGAACATATCTTTCCCTTAAAGGTTACTAGTACTTCTGAATAACCTATAGACATTGCTAGTGATATAATGTGTGAGGATTTGAGGAGAAGTAAAAGACAGAGAAAGGAAACTTCCTATGGAGATAATTTTTATACTTATCTTGTTGGAAATGAACCATTAAGTTTTTCAGAAGCTATTAGTGTTCCTGATGCTAAGAATTGGGACAAGGCCATTAGGATTGAAATTGATTCTATTCAGAAAAATAACACTTGGACTTTAATAGATTTGCCTAAAGGAGCAAAACCTATTGGTTGTAAGTGGATCTTCAAGAAAAAGTATCATCCTAATAGATCGATAGAAAAGTATAAGGCAAGATTAGTAGCAAAAGGATTTTCTCAAAAACCCAACATAGATTATTTTGATACTTTTACTCCAGTTACCAAGATTTCTTCTATTCGAGTGTTGCTAGCTCTAGCATCTATCCATAGGTTAGTTATTCATCAAATGGATGTTAAGACAGCCTTTTTGAATGGTGAACTAGAGGAAGAAATTTATATGACTCAACCTGAAGGATGTGTAGCTCCTGGCCAAGAAGAAAAGGTATGCAAACTTTTAAAATCTTTGTATGGG
>Ga0099825_1004607_pt1 | contig 18008 bp, 8 predicted proteins | sample SiratroredBW_FD_76838 | JGI IMG/M metagenome (GOLD analysis project Ga0099825, IMG submission 76838) | Root nodule microbial communities of legume samples collected from California, USA - Siratro red BW | ecosystem: Host-associated > Plants > Roots > Nodule | place: USA: California | collected...
TACAAAATTAACAAAAGGTAATGCTGAAATAGTCCCTGCTGCTGACTGACTAATGTGATCAGATGCCTCACCCAAACCTTCAATGGTACAATTCTTCTACAACCCTTCTCTTTACTTCTCTAACCCTTTTCTCCATTTTTCCAACCCTTCAACTCAACCTTTTTTTTTTTCCTTTTTTGACTTGGCCATTGCCATTGCCTTTACTTCTTCCCATATACAGACAGATACAAGAATGACTACAATGTCTATGTGTTCATGATGGATTTTTACTGTCAGAAACTTGTATACCTCCCTGGTTCAGTAGATCACTACCCGAATCAGACCCGGCTGCGGTTCGGTGAAATCAAGGCCTTCTTCTTCGAGTAGATATCGCTGTACAGCTATCGGAAGTCTCGCCGGAGTACGCGAGCCCCGGGTGTGGTGGCCAGTGCCAACACAGATGTAAACCTGGAGACGCTGATCGGCGGCTCTCGCCGTGCTTCTAAGCACACTCAGTTCGTGTTTCAGCACGTGAATGGCTTCACTTACATGCAGGCCATGCAAGTCTATCATTCTCTGGTGCCCCCTCCCATTACCTTGCATCTCTGGAGCAACAGGATTCCTGAAAAATCAATATTCACATCACAATGATTCTAGCAGAATGCAGATTCAACTGTTTGGCAGCCTCTGTTGGTGAATGATTGAGAAGGAAAGGCTGCAGCAGTTTGGAAAGTAGACTTTTTTCATAGAAATAGTAGTACTCTCATTTGAAGCTCACTTGAACATTTTTTTCTCTGCAAGCAATTTGGTTGGATAACAATTGGAGATCACTTGTGCATGTTAAACCACTCAAATTGTTTCATACTTCAGATAACCAATGAGACCATCATTCTTTTCAATGGTTCCAACCATGTCTGTGTGTGTCATTGTGACAACCATACAGATTCTGTCTTTTAAGCGATTGTTGCATGGATAGAAAGGTAGAATTGGAAAACAAACCTCTGACGGAAAATAGATTCTTGAGCTTTTCCATGTGCCGCTTTCATATGCATGTTGTGCAGTTGCCCTTTAACACTTAGCTCCTTTGCAAGGGCCTTGTTGCCAACAAGGTAGGCTTGTCGTGCCTGTTTTTCATATTTTGAAGAATTAAACTCAATAGACAAAAATTAAGATGGGTGGATTCATGTTACACCTCTTCCCGAGCTAGTGGGATAGATTGCAATTGTTGAAACTTGACTTTACCAAAATGTTAGCTGGACAAATTCCATGACAGTAAAAAAATAAGAAAAAAATTAATGTTCTGGAAGGATTTTGCCAGTTACACAGCAAATGTTCCTTTATTTTATTGTTGGTGCATACTCAATTTGGTATCATCCTAACAGCTCTAGTGTTAAATTTACCCAAACTACTAACTACTAAAACGAATATGGAAGACTAGAAGTGTGGTAAAGCATATGGATACAAGCCAGCCAAGAAGTACGTAGGTTGTAGCCAAATCATTACATTGTACTCTCATTCATATTACCATGAATTCCTCCATCACCACACGAAACAAAGACCCACCTGCTCAAAATAAGCATTGCGCAGGCGTGCATGATCACGAGCCTCCTCCCGCAGCTCAGAATACATATTTGCTGCCATGCAAAATTGTTAAAGGAAACATGGTACACAAAGAATGTCTCACAGTTGAAGCATATAAACGTAAATATTTACCAACTGCGTCTCCAGTTTCAAGCCAAACAGGAGCTGCCCGAGAAGAACTGTTATGTAATCTATCACCAAAGTTGGCTCTCCCCTGTCCGCCATTGTAGGCACTAGCAAGAACGTTTAAACTTCTACTAGAGCCAGTGGAAGCATCACCAGAACCATTTTTTTCATACTTCCATATACCAGAATCCTGAGAAGCCAATTTCCTGACAGTTGAAGCAAAGTCAACAGCCCCTCTAGTAGGAATAGAAGAGCTAGATTTGAACATTAGCATGTCTTTATCAGATGATGAGTAAGGATTGCCACTTTGAACACTATCTGCGCCATATTTTGCAGTACTCTGGCCATTTGATGAAGTAAGAGCTGGAAATTCCATTGCACTCAGATTGGGAGCTGACAGAGTCTTTGGACTCGGATTCTGAGTGAAGCTACTACCATCAACTTGAATCTACAAAATTGGAGATGTTTAGTAGATCTAATCAACGTAAAGTCCTTGGTTATGAAGAATGTCAGAGAAATAAACTATTCATGAGAGATGACAATGGCATCAACAAAATAAAGAATACCAAGAGACAGTTGTATTACTATATCATATACCAACAATATATATATATATATATACACACACACCCCACCAATATATATATATTTCCAAAAACTTAGAAATAAAATTTCCATTGTCATTTATAAAAATTAGGGAAATATTGATTAGAAACTGGGCGATGGATTGCCATAGAGTTGCCACAAAACTTTATGAGACGCCAGCCCTTCCCTGCCAAAACAGGGCACACATACTTCTCTATATCTTTAGCTTCCATCCCTTCAGATTTAATATAGTTTGGTACCAAATAATGCAGCAAGATGTGCATTTCTGACCAGTAATTGCACCACAATATGCTAGGATACATTTATAACACATATGTATGCAATTTTACCAGCAGTAACATGAAAAGAGGCTTTATAATGAGCCATAATTTAACCATAAATCAGCTATTACATGAAGAACTAACCTCTAACTGAGTGAGCATCTCAATGGTCAGATGTAAATCACATCCATTGGCAAAGAAAACTTCAGCAAGGCTTTCTGAAGCAAATCCAGGAAAAAGAGAAGCTAAAAACTCCAAAGGGTTCAAATCAGTATCATTCACAAGAGAATTCCCAGCAAAAACATCGTTTAAGAATCCATGTCCAGTGTTGTCATCATAAACAAGTGCCTCTTGACCATTGCTAACATGCAAATCCGTGTTCCCAATTTGCCTATCCCAAGGCTTTGCTGATGAGTTAAAAATGCTTGGTGAAGATGGTTCCTCCCTGTAGGTTGAATTGGAAAACCTTAATTTATCAGCAAAAGTATTGCCATTAAGGTGCTGTTGAGACAATTCCTGCAGCTCATTTAACTTATATCTACTTCCCTTAGAAGAAGGAAACATTGAGGATTCATTATCATTATTTATAGACAAGCCTGCTAAAGAGAGGTTGTTAACACCTTGGGATTCATCTTCTCCCATGACCTTGAAGTCAGGAGTGATATCATCAGGAAGCTGACAACGCCAGTATTGGTGAGCCTCATCATCAGAATTGTTCGAAATGGATGATTCTGAACGATCTAGAACTGCTTTACCAAGAGATCCAGCGGTAGTAGTAAACCTTGCTGTTGCATCCACTGAGCTAGTGCTTCCAGATGGAGATGATCTCAAGGAAAAAGGAACAAACTCTGCTGCATTTGGATTCAAAGAGGTTGCTTTGTTTGGGGTGCTCAATTTAGCGTCTGTTTGGGATACTTTCTTGGATAAGCTCATTATTGACAAGAATTTGTTAAAAATGACTAAAACATATATGGACCTTCAAAACTGTAACAGAAATATTCCACTTGGCTTCAACCAAACCCTGCAAAAATAATTCAATTAGGTCATATACCAAGTTCATCAACCAGACTGTCATAAAAGAAAACAGGAACATCAAAAATCCTGAAAAATTGTCATGCATCAAGTACTAGACAAGTGAATTCCGAAGTATCCAATATCACATGATGCATAATGAGCAACTCAATAATGAATTCCAGTTAAATAAGTTGTTTATCACAGCAGGCAACAATAGAATGACAATTTACAAAACTGAAACTTGAAAGTGAATCACACAAGCCCAATTGAACAACAGAATGACTAGCATGAATTACAACAAACACAACTTTTAGCTAATCATATTGCTTACACCAAAAATGCATTGATGAACACCTAGCAATCTCACGCTAAGTAAGCAACAGCTGGATAAAAGCAAAAACCCTAATTTTTTTCTGGACCAAATAATTGACAGTGGATAAGATTAAGTAAACAATTGAAAGAATTGTTCAATTAGTAAAACCCAATAAAACTTCCAAAAATCTCTCAAACCTTATCATAGGAACAACAAACAAAAAATAAACTGCGACAGATTAAAACCAGTTGAAGGCCAAAAACAAAAAGTCAAAGCACGAGCACAACAATAACACGACCTTCCATTACGAAAGCCAAAACCTTTACGAGATCTCAAGCAATTCAACACCATAATAATCGAAAGATAAACCAAAACAATCAAAAACAAAAAACCCCAATAAGTCCAATCAATCAAACATAGCAAAAGCAGGTAATTACCGATAAAACACACAATTTAAATAGATGGGTAAGTGAAAGATCTGAAATTTAAGGAAAGCGTGTGAGAGAAAAATTATACCTTTGCGAATCAAATCAAAGGGATCCATTAGCTGAGATTGCATGAGATCAGAGGGGTATGAGAGGAAGAAATGAAAGTGAAGCAAAGTTTTAATTTTTCTTTCCGGGAATTGGAGCTTGTAACTATCTCTCTCTGATATTGTTATCTCACTTATCAGTTTTTCTTGTTTTTTCCCTTCTTGTTCTTTCTTTCTCTCTTTTTCTTTTCTTTCCCTCTTCACTTTCTCTCTCTTGTTCAGTTCTTTTTGGTGTTGAAACCCTCTTAGGCTTGGCTAATACCAGCACCACCACCACAAAAATACTAATGAAGAAACCCAACCTTTCGCCGCTCGATTTGACCCCTCTCTCTCTCTCTTCTCTTTCTTCTCTCTCACACCCTCTTAACTCTTCACTGTTTATATAGTAATATTTTTATAATTAATTAGAATCTATGATTGGGATTTGGGAAAGAAAAAACGGTGGCGAACCCTCTTCTCTTTTATTTCAGTGCATTAAATATTTTATTAAACAAATGAATCACTCTTCTAAAAAAAAATTGAATCAATCAATACTATTGTTTATAGAATTGCCAAAAGTTATAACACGTATTATTAGAACATGTAATAAAATATAATAGTAATCAATACTCTTGTTTAAGGAGTTGCTAAAATAAAAAAGTTTAATATATACATTTAATAGTACCTTATAAAGTTTAATATATACTACATTATTATCCTCAATGTAGATATTTTTATGTTCATATTTAATCGCAGTTCATTATATATACTCTCGTTTTTCTTAGCTTTTATATACAGATAAAAGGAATATAATAAATTTCTTACTTTTCGTAAAATATTATTTTAGTTTTCTAAGGGTATAATTGAAAAACATAAAAAAAAAAAAAAAATCTAAAAAGATTGACACTTGAAAAGAAAAAACAAATGTGCAAATAAATCGTCATCTTGTATTAAGATGTTTCTAAGATGTATTCTTTAACAAGAAAGTTTTTATAAGTTTTTATTGTACGAAAGCATTATTTAAGAATGATAATAACTGTCATTCCATAAAATAAACATGTATTATAATTTAGCTTAAAAAATTATAAATAAAAAGAAATTTTAACTATAATTATTTTTTTTACAAAAACCATCATATTTCTAAAATGCCTATTTTTTTGTAATTTCTAAATTATTAAAATAGTTGTTTATTTTATTATAGATATAAGTCTACCTTAAAAAATTATAAGGCGGACTAGAATATTTTTTTACAATCAAAAAGTCGTTTTTAGTAAGTTTTTATTTTTTTTTCTTGGATTGGTTTATTAAAAGGGTTGTGTGTTTTGATTAAGGTCTTATATACGATTTTTATAGAATAAGGATGAATTTATCTTAATTTAAAAATGTAATGGGATGTTTAAATTATTTATAGAGTATTTTATGGGCAATTTTAAAAGTAGTGAAATTGAGAGTTTAAACTTCGTTAAGCAAGTTGTAAAGGTGATAAAATTTAGTTAATCTTTTACAATATCTTAGAGTATATGTGTAACTTGGTCATAATATTGAGTTTTGCATAAGAAATTTGTATTTATGGAAAATATCCAATATGTTTTGAAATATCTGATGATAATTCTTAAGACATTATAATTAATGTCTTAGATAGACATTTAGTTAGTTCTCTATTATATGAGTGTGATATAAAATTAAAATTGTTCAAAGTGATGGATATGATAATTTTGTATCGTTTGTGTGTTAAAATATAAATGCAATGTTATATAATATGTTGATAAATAAATGAAAATAAAGATATTTATCTTTATTATTTCAAGAATATAATAAGGCTTGAACTAGAAACATACACTACTAATTGAATATTTTGAATCATATTCATTTAAGTATAATTGAATTACACTAGATAAGTTATATATTTTGGTAGTTAAAATGTAGAATGTGTCAAATTAACTCAAGAAAGTACTTAATTATATGTATGAAAATAAGTTGAAACATTGTTAAATCAATTTGGCACAATATTTATTTCTACAAAAATATTTTTGTATAAAGTTGTTAGGTGACCATTTTGTTCACAAAGTGAAATTAATTTATTTTGAAAATCTTAGAGGTTTAGTCATTGTGTGCTCATTTATTCAATGAGTGAAATTCAATCCAACGAAACTTGAGAGTTTTATTCCTAGCAAGCAAAGTTCTAGATGGCAAGAAAATTTCTAGCTAATTAAGCAAGCAAAACTTGTGACTGAGTGAAATTAAACATATGCTTAATTTGCTAAACGAGATTGGCGGTTGAGCAATGACAACATTTTTTAGACTTTAAATAATATTTCAAATAATAAAATTATTTATATTACACTAAATTGTTATATTTTATCAAACTGTTATATTTTAATATTATTATACTGTAATGAATGGTGAATTGAAATTTATTAATATTTATTTTATGTTGAAACATATGATTTTAAATGATAAACTTGATACCTAAGTGTATGGGTTATGTTGTTGATAATGTACATGATGAGATGTATAGTCTAAATTGTATGATGTAGAATGAAATATAAATTAAGTTGTAAAGTATACAAAGAAGAATATATTATAATTATTTTATATGACATGCAATGTGTTGTATTTATAGTTATTTACTATGTTTAAATGTTTAAGTTGTGTATTGAATTTAACATTTTAAAGGAGGTATATTAACTTTATTGATATTGGACCCACAGAGAAAATTATCAAGTAGTGATAGTTGAATGAGATTCATATGACCTAGTTTGTAGTGTGAAAAACAATTATGTTTAGTAGGTTATAGGGATTTATCTTATCTCATGAGTGGATGTATAGTTTTATTTTGCGAGACTACTTAGTGAAGGTAGCGTGACTAGTGCATATCTCTAAGTGTAATTCAAAGCTAGTGTAATTCAACAGATTTTTGGCCAATACATTCGGATTTTGTTCATATATAATTTCAATTTTTTTTTAGTGAAAGTATAATCAAGTGTTTATGATGTTAATGTTAGTTATTGATGACATGATATACAATAATGATGTTATTTTTCACCAAGTGGACCAAGTCAATTATATTACAACTAAGAAATTGATTGTCCTATCCTCAAGGACTAATAAATACTTGGATAGTTAACTAACTCCTTAATTAAAACTTACATAAAAAAGTAAATACAACATATTATACAATATTAAACACAAGTTTACAAGGAATTGTAGAGATTGGGTTGCTTAAAATAGGATATATTGATTGTAAAATTCAGATATGATATATGATATGTTGGGATTGAATTGTTTTTGAATATAATATGTACCTCTTTCGTACATATAATTATATATTAAACCAAGTTAATTCCTTACTCTTGCTCACCTAAGAATCTAACAAAAATCAACCAATTCCTTGATCAACTTTATTTCATTCCTGTATCAAGAACAAAACATATATAATCAAAAGCATTAACTTTGTTCCCAACAACTATAGTCATGTGTGTGTATGTTTATAACACATTCGCTCAGCACAAGCTTTGTTTGCTCAACACCTAGAGTAAAATTTTAGATTTTTCTTTGTCATCAATCCACTAAGTGTCAGCTTCTTACACTTAATGTGTCCCTCCTATGTTGGCCACTTTTGCTCAGCAGATTAGCAATCTTGAACTTCTCTTACTACATACACATATGTAAACAAAAAAACCCATCAATTTGAAGTAACTATTCTTAATGCAAGTATTTCTAGTATTCAACAATGATAGGATTTATTCTTTACAAAAAAAGATATTTTATTTGCCAAAAATTGAGTGCCTAAATCGAGGATATGAACATGTATTTTTAACATCTTATCAAATAAGTGTATTAAGAGTTAGACATGATTCTGAGATATGTTTAATAAATGAATTGAATATGAATGAATTTTATAAATTATGAAAATATATGTATATAATTATGGAAATATGTGAGATTTTAAAATATTGACTTATTTTTTGTGGTGTGATTTGAGTTGTTATCTAACTGTAATGATCGTGTTCTTGTTTGGAAACAACACTATAATAAATTTTCAAGTTATCTAAAAAACATATTACACACACATAAAAATTTATATTACGATCTGAATCCTTAGGTAATTTACCTACAACCTACAGATTGAGATCTATAGATAAGGTAATATTAATAATTAATATTATTATTAATAATAATATTCTTATCATTATTATAATTAACATTTTTGTTATTTATAATTAGTATTATTAATATTAATATTATTATTAATAATATCATTAATGTTATAATTAATAATAATAATAATTATTATTATTATTATTATAATAAATGTTAATAATAAAATTAATTTTAATGTTAATAATTAATATTATTAATATTTTTTTTAACATTATTATTAATATTATTTTTAATTATTAATATTTTATTAATAATAAAAATAATAATAATCATAATAAAAATAACAATAATTAAAATATGATATAAAAAGTCCATGTGACGATAGTTTTATACTTGATTAAATGTGTGTAAATCTTATGAAAATGAAATTAAATCAGTTAGAATGAGAAGTATATATATATATATATATATATATATATATATATGATAAATGTAGCATTACAATTAACATCACACTCGTTTATTTGAATTGAGTATTTTTTTTTTAAGTTAGGGATTTGAATTATAAAAAAAATGCCATGTTGAAAGGGGGAATTAGATTATCATGCTCGTTACTTACTGATTAGTTTGCCTCTTAGCAAACCTCGTTCTAAGCAAAATCATACTGAGATGACTCTTTCACTCAATAACCAATCAACAACGTATTTAATTTTCTTTTCTTGCGAGTAATACATTAATGTAAGCAAACTCACTCACTTAGTGATTCACTCCTTCATTCATTTTCCTACAATTCTCAATTCCTTAATTTATAGTTTTTTCCCTTCCATTTTTCATTGCTCGTCATCACATTTACTTTTATTTCTCAGATCCCTTTGTTCTCATATTAACTAGTAAAGGGAAATTAAAAGCCATGATCAAAGTGAATATTTCTTAATTATAATATTTATTTTCCTTCATCCAAGGCATGCAGTGAGCCCATGGTTTGTGGCATTCAATGGAATCATTAGGTGGTACTTGTTTGTTTATTACTTTGGATGATGAGACAAACTGCACTTTTCAGATTTGGTTAAGTTTTCGTTCATCTTCATGTGGAACTGTTTCAGCTTACTAATAATATTTTATTAGAAAAGTTTAACACAATTAATAAATAATAAATAAGGAAAGAAGACATGAAATGAATGGAAAAAGGTTTAAGAGTTACCACTGAGTGGTTATGGAGTGGTATGAAATTAGATTTCTTAAGCTAGATCACAAATTTCAATATGCTAAAATAACATAATTGGAAAGAAATGTTAATTAAAATGATTAATCAAATTTAAACGAAAAAGTTAATCATCGATAAAAATTGGTCATAACATGGTTAATAAAATATAAAAGAAAAATTAGTTAAAATTTAATTATAATCTATCTATATATATCTCTCTCTCTATATATATATATAATTCATGCTTGCGAAGTGTTTTTTATGTTTTATTGATTTTTCTTTTTTATATGTATAAATTAGACTAATTATTTTAAACCAGTAAAATAATTATTTGAAATCATAATATTCCTTGGAGTTATTGTCTAATAAAAGGTATTTTTGGGATTTTTTATTCGATAAACTAATTTTTGTATTTTTTTGAAGTGATGATTATAATATAATAAAAAGTTGTTTTTTTTGGATAATTATTTATAGATTTTTTTTTATATGTAAATTGATTTTATTTACTGAAAATTCCAAGGGTAATGTCATTATTTCTAAAAAAGAGAAAAAATAGAAAAGAAATACATCACCTATGGATGTTAGATAGTGGGACAATATGTTATAGTGAGTAACATGTTTAGTCCATAGGTAAAATAAAAAATTTTAAAATAGTTAAAAACCAAAAAAAATATCACTTAGGGAAACATTCCCTCTAAAGAGCATCCTTCCATGGAGCACGGTTCCCTCTCATCTTCTTCACAACACTCTTCCAATTTCTTCTCCAAATCCTAACCTAAAGTTCCAAACCCTCAAATTCTTTCAAATATCTCTAATTTGTGGTTTCAATTTGTGGAACCAAAACCCAAATACCCAACCAAGGTCTCTACTGTGGATATATGGACAAATAGCGACCTAAACGACTTCCAAACAAGGTACATTCTAACGCTCTTCCATTATTCTTCCCATTCGCTCGTCATTTTCATATCGACGCCAAGAAAGTATACTATTTGAAGTGTTTAGGATTTTCATGAAGTGGTTTTGTGAATTTTTTCTTCTTATGAAAAAATCCCACTTGGTTCTCTCTCTTCCTCTGTTGATGATGTGGAGAAGGTTTAATTTTTGTTTGCATTGTACTTTTTTGCTTGTGTCCAGTGGACGGTCACTGTCTTGTTCTTTCATGATCTTATGATGGAGGGGTGTGGTGTGGAAACTTTTGTTGTTGTTGTTGTTTGTGGCCGGTCAAGCTATGACTATGAATGAATGGACGCTGGCACGTGCTTCATCGAGATAAGAGGTTAGAGTCAAAGATTGTGTTGTTAGTGAGTGAGTGTGTTTCGTGAATCATGAGGCGATAACCAGGGAATTAGGGAAGCAGCATGGAGTGGAACACTGTGGTGACATTATTGTTGCTAAAGCAATAGCAGGTTAACCTGGAGCCATGGCATGTTTTTGCCCCTACCACTATTCATTCCTTTCCCACTATTCTCTTTCGTTTCATGTTATTCTTGGAATGACGTTAAACTTTGGTGCAACCAAACTCCAACCCTCAACCCCCACTTATCAATACAAACCCATCAAGCATAATTCTGATTCTTCGAGCTTTCGTTGAAACTTGTTCAAAAATGGGCTCTCAAAGGCCATGCAAACACACTCTCACTTGGTTCAAAGTGTAAAAACCCTCGTGAAAAAATGATTGGGCAGATTGTGTTGAGCTTTATGAGTGAACCATTCGTAAACTCAACGAAACCTTAGAACCTAACACTAAGTGCTCCCAAGTTGATGCCCAAACACTAGCACAACTCTCACTAACATTGAGACATGCAAAGTTGGGTTCTACAATCTTAGATTTAAGACTATGTTCTTCCTTTCATGTCCAACAATGTTACTAAGTTATTGAGCTTGGTTGCTCAATAATCAAGACTATAATGCTTGATTTCTTTTAATATAATTGGTAGTAGATTGTTAAATTCGTATATTGGATTACTTCATATGTTGGATATGTTGAATATGTTGGATATCTTGAATGTTTCATACATGTGTATAATATTTAAAATCAATTCAATTAAAATGAACATTTTGATGCATGAAGAATTACCTATGGATTTATCCAAATATTATTGTTGGTGGGTAATGTGTGCATTGACATTACCCACGAACTGGAATTGGTGGGCATTACCAATGGACTGGAGTTGGTGGGTATTACCTACAAACTAAAGTTAGTGGGTATTAACCATGGTTTCAATTACCCACAGACTCAACCTCTGTAGGTAAATTACCTACGTTTAGATTACTTGTGGATTTTTGTCTGTGGATAATCCATGGGTAATGTTGATTTATCCACGAATTTTTATTGTTACCTACGAATTTTAACGATGGATAAAATCATTTTTTCTTGTAGTGTTGGGTCAGGTCTAATGTAAGGGTCATGCACAAACTTTTATTTTATTTTATATAAATCTTATTCAGCCACATCCTTTTTTGTTTATATTTCATTATTGAGCTTAAAATTTTAAATTAAAAGTGTTTTTTTATATGATTGATTCATAAATCATTAACAAAGACATTTTTTTTATATTTTTTTTTCTATAGATAACTTAAGATAGGTCATTCTTCTCATAACACACTTTTAACCAATTATATAAGTACCATCATCCGAAATTAATCCATTAACACCAAGTTACTTGTATTCCTATCTATTTTCTTTCATTATATTGGGTGATTTTAGTCTTTTGAAATCTCTTATAAAAATAACATATATAGTCCAAAATAGGACTATCTCATATGGAGATGACACACTAATAAGAAAATTACATTTTTGAAAAGAACAAATATTTAGTTTATTGTTTAATTATTATAGTTTTCTTTATATTTATTTAATAACTTTTGGCTACTAGCTAAAGGTGTTCCCATATTGGGTTGAGTAGAATTTAGGTAAACCCATTACCCAACCCATTAAAAAAATATTGGGTTGTGTTAGATTTCAATATCTTTTTTATGTTAAACCCAATCCAACCTAAGTCACTCTTAAGCAAGTTGGATTGGGTTGGGTCAAGTTTTTTGAATTTCTTTTTGTTAAAAATTATAATTTTTAAGTATCAACCTAATTAAAAAATAATAATAGAATGTTTTCAAAAATTAATTTTATTCTTCAAATAAGTCAAGTCACAATGTCTATATGGGAGGAAATTTTAAAATAGGGTTGAGTTTATTACATAAATTTACTAAACTCTTTATTTCAACAAATGTAAAAAGAAGTTCATCTATTATTATCATCCTAGCAAGTGCAACAAGAGTTTTCTCTTGGTTGAATTCAACAAGTTTTAGGGTCACTCTCACATCCTTTTCCAATCAAGTTAGCAGTTCCATACCTTTTTGTATTAGCCTTATATGACTTTCAAATTATATTATCATCTACTATATTGTAACAAACTCAATCTTTTGAATGAATTTTTGTGAGCTTTCTCTTGAGTCTTTAGCATACTTTAGATGATTTTGGAGATGTTAAAGACTCTGACATTAATGGTGATTGAATTTTAAATGGCACAGATTAAGTAGGACCCTCGAAGGATGATACTAGTGGTATAGAACTTGAGCATTCATACTTTCCGTGCCAGTGGTTAACCCATTACAATTTTTTTTTTCATTTATGTGGACATTAGAACAACTAAAAATTACCAAAACATTTCTATATTAATCAAAAATTTGCTTCATATGAAATAATTAGTAATAATAAACAAAAGAACAATTACAAATCAACATTGTCACTCCCACTCATCAAAACCACCCAATTAAGTGCAAAAAAATACATTGGAATGATGCAAAAACATTGTTGGTTTGTTTTCTGCCAGTCAGGAAGAGCTTATCTTCCTGCAAATTATAAACAAGAGAGTGACAGATAAGGAAGAAAATATTTTTATTTAAAATAGAAAAACCTTAAAATGCAAAAGATTTCACATGAAACAGAGGTTGAAAACGAGGTTATATTAGAGAATAAGCTTTAAAGGCAAATAGTGGAGACAAACGATAGAGAAAAATGATGGAGAAAAACATTGGAGACTAAATAACGGAGACTAAAGATAGAGGTGAACGACAAGGGTAAGAATGTTAGGGTTGATGCAAAGAAGACACACTGCAATAATGTTTAGGTTTGTTTGTCTAATGTTATGGTTGAGATGTGATGGAGACGAATAAACAAAGATGAATGGTGGAGACGAACGATAGAAACAAGAATGTTATGATTGATACAAATAAGATGAAACATCTTCGTGAGAGTATTTAGGTTTGTTTGTCTAATTTAGAGTAAAGATATAGCGAAATTGAACACTAGAAACAAATGACGGAGGCGACGCACCACAGAAATTATAAGTTTATCTTGTGAGCAAGTATGAGAAAAGATAAATATAAGAATGAGTCTCAGGTTAAATATCAAGTCATACATACTAAATCCAACGTCTAACTCGTAGAAGAAAAAATCAATTTAAATTGGGTAGAAATTCACTTAATTATAAATAAAATCCAATCTAACTTATTTTAATTGAATTAGGTTGAATTAAGTTATTAAATAATGTGGTCTAACAAACACTCTTACTTCCACTTCATTAAATTGATTAAATTGGTTGTGATCATGCATATTAATGAGCCGAATATTGCATAATATTTTTAGAATTTACTTAACTAATGTAATTATTGTACCAAAATTTCAAAACTCAAACTAATTAAATTGATTTACATCCTAGAATATTAAGCATTAAGGAATATATATATAATGTCACAATAAACCATATCATCATATCACAGTAAAAGAATTGAATATAGGTTAAGTTTGTTTCCTTTCCAGCTATCGATGGGTGATAAATCATAGACAGAAACATGAATAACCATTATATGAATATAAACAATAAAAATGACTATTCCGCTGTGTTTGATGTGAAATTCATTAGCAAACTGTTGAAATATCGAATGTGACCTTTATTATTTCGATCCCATGGTTCTTGAGATATGTTCTATTTGCATGTACATAATATTATACTTCTCTTCACACATGTTATCTTATTAATTAAAATTTATTAAAAAAAAAATTCAGAAAAAAAAATTCTTTAACTAAATTCTTAGATCCACTAAATTTTGTGATTTTCTTTCAATATTTTTTTTTATCGATAAAAAGTGTGTTCAAAAGAAGTGTATTAAAAAAGTATTCCTAGCATTTTTCATATGCACTAGTATGTTAAAGTTGGATAGAAAAGGCTAGTCTGAAATTCCTCATCTCTTTAATCTTCCTTAAGTGACTTTTCAAAATTAAATGATGATTTATGATTTTAAAAAGTTGCAAAATATTTTTAATCATATCCACTCTTTTAATGATAAAAATATAAAAAAAAAGTTTGTCTCACTTAAAATATGATCATTATACTTTGATTGAGAGAAAATGAAAAGTATAATCATAGTCTTTTAATAATGGTATTAACTATGAAATCTTCTACTATATGATTGGGTAAATAATAATTTAGTCTCAGTGAAGGTTCAAGTTCGAATCTTGTAGGTCAAATAAACATGGTTGGAGAATGAGGTGATCAGGTATGAAAAATATTTTAATATTTTATTCTTATGTTTTTGGAAAATTAGTTCTGACTTTGAAATGTTAAACCAGACATAGAGTTGATGAGTGAGAGAGGGAGCATTGGCCACGACAATATAATAAAATATTATGTGTTTTAATATTTTAATTAAATTGATGGACGCGATTTTGCATCACAACTCATAAGATGTTGACTGCTTTGACTCTGACTGCTACTATGACAATTACATGGCAAAGAAGATAATTTTAGACATATACAATATTATTATTAAATAATTTCATTTTCATTTTTCATTTTTCATTTTATTTATAAATTTAATGTTTTTAGGTTATTTATAAATATATATAAGTTTTTAGTATTTAAAATATGGTTTTTTTAGTTATTTTCTCACTTTTAATTTATTAATTAATACGAGGTTTTATGGAATATTTTTATTATTATTAAAAATGATCATTTCATTAGAAATTTATTAATTATTTACTTTATTCATTTAAATATATTGAATTAATTTTCTCTTATTTTATATATGAAAAAAAACAAAATTATTTACCGAGATTACATGAGAAATACTTTAGTTTGTTTTGTTACATTGAGGAAGAAAACACTTTTTATTTAGATGGAAATAAAAAGTTAATAACAGACTAATAGAAACAGTTTTATAAAATAAAAATATTTCTATGGTCTTATTTTAGAAATAAAAAATAGGGTCTAAATGATATCTGATTCTAAAATAAAAAGAAATTACATTGGATGTTGTCTTTCGACACATCAATTATTTAGAAAGAATGAAAAATGGTTTAGAACCACATTTTATATTTTTATATTCGTTATGGAATAATAATATTGAAATGTGAAGTATTCAGCATTGCTTACTACATAACTAGCGTAAAATGTATGTAGTTAATAAAAGTATTTCTTTTTCTTGCACGCATAATTTCTTTTTTTTTTTTCTTCTTTGTCATCAATATTCTTTGTTGATATTTTGTTATTGACATATTCTGATGTATGTGCTTCACAAATAGTACATTTTATTTTCTATTTCATTGATGCATTTTAGTAGGTAATTTTTCTTTATTATGAACAATGTTTATATGTAGCTGTTACATAACTATATATAGCAGGGCAGCACAAGAAAATATAAATATGTCAATAACATATTATTGAAGGCCTGTTTGCTGACGTGTCAAAACACAGGTATAGAAAAATCACAAAAATACAAACAAAAATTAGGATTTGATGACTATTTAATTAAACGGGTCAGGGAAAAATATTTACTTATAACTAATTACACGTGAAACTTTTGAAACCTTAATAAAAGATATAATGACTAACAACTTATATAACAATAATATCAAGTTTAGACTCATAAACTAATATTAAGTGTAGACTCAAGAGATTGTGACAATTGCTTGACAATCTAAATACTTGGTACAGATTTCATATAATATACATAATAAATTAATTTCTTAACATAGTTAAGCATCAATGTCTTTCACTTCTAATTTGATGTCAAAAGCTTTAATTAACTCTCATTATAGGATAATTTTATCTATTTGACTTAATTACAATATAAATCTTATCAAATCTCCTTACTTAAAATTACACATGACATTTGTTCTTATATATATATATATATAAATATAATACCACTCTAATGGTTACTTAACCACATCATAACATTTTTTAATTTATCCCACATCATATAAATTAGTAATAATATCACGAATATTCAAAAATTTTAATTTTCTTAATTTTCAAATAAAGAATGTTAAGCAACATAGCTGTATAAAGTTTAAATTAAACATAGTACCTATGTCATAACTTGTTCTTTTATTAGAATTAATTCGGTGGATGAATTATAATTCACTTAACAAATTTAATTAATGAAATTATTCATTATTCTTTAGTAGGGATTTATTGGATGAGATCTCATCTACCAAGCGAATTTGTAGGATTCGTTAAAATTTATTGAAAGAATCACTTGATAAAATTAATTCACAAACTAGTCCTTTATTTTTTCAGATAGAATCCGCTGAGCAAATTCTTATTCACTCAACAAATTATAAAAAGCCTAGACAATTTTTGAGGAATCAATACACATACATAAAATCCAAAATAATCAATTATAATCTACACATGAAGTTTTTATAACCTCAACATACTCCAACTTGTATGTATATCAACTCAAACAATTTATACCATTCAACACTAAAAAACAAGTCAAAACAACAATAAAATCATTTAACTCGATTCACTTTTAATAAATTAATATTTTAAAATAAGTTTTAAACTGTTTAAATTCAATTTATTTTTTACTCTTTTGTGTATACCACCTTTTTTATTAGTTATTTATTCTCAATTTAAGTACTTAAAACTTAAAAGTAGTTGATATTCACATAAATAACATGAAAAGATAAAATAGTTAGACTTTAAAGAAAAATTGACTTACTCTAGATCAAATTTTAATAAGTCAGACTCATCATTTACTCCCTCAAATATAGTCTTGTCACTGAAATATCTTAAGAAAAAAATATGTGAAACTACTTTTGAAAGTTATAGAGAAGGTAAAGGGAGAAAAAAAAAAACTTTTAAGTAGGGAGAGTTTTTGGAAGAATGAAAAGTGAAGAAATTTTGGTAGAATGAAAACAGAGAAGAGAAGATTACACCAATACAGGTAGGTCCAGTTCATGTGTATGCAGCAGCCATAGGCTATCCGCAATTGTACACGTTTATTTCAATAAACATTTATACA
>Ga0099825_1004609_pt1 | contig 18004 bp, 6 predicted proteins | sample SiratroredBW_FD_76838 | JGI IMG/M metagenome (GOLD analysis project Ga0099825, IMG submission 76838) | Root nodule microbial communities of legume samples collected from California, USA - Siratro red BW | ecosystem: Host-associated > Plants > Roots > Nodule | place: USA: California | collected...
AAAAATTAAATGTGATTGGGAAAACTTTTTTAAAATTAAAAAAAAATATTAAAATGTATTAATTGTTTTTAAAAAAAAAAAAAAAAAAAAAAAAAAAAGTTGAAGAATATGAAAAAACAAAAATGGTTTTCACATGATGGAGTTAGAAAAAGTAAACCATGAATGCATTAAGAAAGAGTGAGACATGAAGGTACGATAACGACCAATCTTCCCAACCCAAACATTACTGGTAAACACACGAGACTGATTTAGTAGCATTGAATCACGAGCCATACACACAAACCACTGCGCTCATCACATAAAACATGTGAAAAATCATTAACCATTGTTTTTAGTTTCAACCCCACAATAACAATAGTAACATTCAACATATTAAACATTATTTGGATTAATAACTATTGTTCACATGTATTCACAAGTTGATGAACATGAAAAGAATAGAAAAAAATGTTCAACTTTCTACAGCATTGCACAGTAAATCCAAAGAGTTTATTAAAGCAATCAACAATTAACTAACTATAATGATGATGCAGAGCATAGAGAGAGGGGAAACAATTGTTACATGTTTGTTTGTCGGGTGTATGTATATTTTTAACCAAACATATCTCTCTGCTAAGTTAATCCAAAGTTATGCTTTTTGTCTTTTCCCCATTGATTAACACAGCTTTTAGCATTTGATTCTCTGCACCAATGCTCTTTGGTGGGTAACACTGTGTACTAGCATGGTTGGCCTAATCTCAAAAGGTTAAACTGTCACACATTAAAAAATTCAAAAGAATAGGAATACATACACATATCATACAGGTTTTCAAATACCCAACTCATGAATTTGAAAATGCAAACCACTTTGATTAAGATTGCAGCAAACCCCAACACTCCCTCTAAAATTAATCATTCATTTTTCCACCTATCCTTGTGCCATTGATTTGATTCCTTTCTTGGGTCTATTATCTGCTCATAATGTTCAGAAGCATGTGCATTTGATTTGGTTTGCCTGTTTTTGCTTTACAGTTTCTCCAATCAGCTTCATTAATTCATCATCTTTTGTTTCCTCTGCAAAGGTTTTGGTCTGTAAATGTATTAAGACGCTTTTTCTTCCATCACCATATCATGTTTTAGGTGCCTCTGCTCCCTTTTTAAATATTATTTAGCACAATTATAGACCATACAGAGTGTTCCAACACTACAAAACCCAATTTTCTGTCTTAAATTTATATAATTCACATTCAATATGACATTTTTAAAACAAAATAAATATTCTTTCAAATAATGCTCTTATATTTTAGTAAGTTTTTAATCCGGTTGCATATATGCTTCTGTCTCACTGATTTTTCCCTTTTGCAAGTTGCCCTTTTCTATCATGATATTCTTCACCAGGAGATTGCTGGTTTTTTGCATAAGGATTCCAAGATGCTGTGTGTATAATTTTGTGCAAGCAAGAGGTATAATTATTCGTCATGTATATAAAAACAAGGTAATTTTGTGACATCATAACATGAAATTCAAAAATTACTTCTTTTATGTTGTCTTCTAAATTCAAGATACGCTGAGGAAAATAACAGAAGTGCGGTTTTAATATTGTAACTTTTCTTCCTAATTTTTTAAATTGAGAAAAGTTAAAAGTAGTGTACATATTGATAAAAAGACCCCTAAAAATAGAAACAGGAAACAAACCAAACACCACCTTTAAGCACTAGTGAATAAAGCCTACTAATCATTCATAGCAAAGATTAAACTAATGATAAGTACCCCTCCATGTGACCCTCACACATTCTGTTTTCCCAATACCAAAGTATTTTACTTTTGAAATAGCAAATAGCATTATAAAATGCAGGGAAGACAATATTGCATCAGCAATGTGTGGGCATGTTCATGAATAGATCTCCTTGAACAAGTGAATTTGAAAATGGTGTACTTTTTTGGTAGTCACAAAGTTGGGATTACGTGTTTTCAATTCTAATTAAACTAAGGATGATCACTCATACATCAAATAGGAAGTGAAAGACACATTTGCTTATAAGGACTTGCTCTAACTCTTGAGCCACATAAGAGAACAGCGGCACAGAACTGAATTAAGCATAGACCTCAAATGAGCAAGCAATCAAAACCAAAAGAGGCTTATAATTTGAGCGCAGGACAAAGCAACGCGTTGGTGCAACTGTTTTGTGACAAGAAACAAAAGTACCCATCAGTCCCTTCGAAATCTATTGGCTACAACTTTTGTGACTTATTCCCCTCAAGTCCCTTCACTAAAGTAGTTATGATTAATTAAACTTTCATCGTGGCATTACTAGAGTCTAATGATCATGCTTCTGCCCTTTCGGTTTGATGAAGCAGTCAGTATTTCTCAAGAAAAAAAAAAAAGTTTTTTTTCTTCATCTCTAAGGTGCCTATTTATTTTAGATTTCTGTATGACTCACCATTTATCTTAAAAATTGAAATGTGTATCTAAATTAATTTTAACCACAAATTTTACATTGGAAGTTTGTGCGTGTAAAGTCGATTGTGATGTACGAAATATCAACTGAAATGGGTTTGAAAACTTGCGAACTGAGACATCATATTTAAGGTGAAAATTATGTCCATTGACTTCTAAGATTCATATCTTAGACGTAAAACCAAACGTGTGTATCAATGATGACTTCTGTGTCATCTTCATCACTGTAAAATTTGAAGTATAAACACACTTCCAAAAATATAAAAACACTACAAAAAGGGGAGGAAAAAAGAAGCATCATACAAAGAACTCGTGTTTAATTGTATTTCCACCAAGCCCACAAAATTTTACTTACATAAGTTACAAATGTACAAATTTGCCTACAGTAGAATGGAGATAGTAGTATTGTGGTGTCAAATTAGAAGAGATAAGATAGTTGTAACTCAAATGAAAAAAAAATGATGTCAGTCTAAAATTGAGACCATATTGAGAATGTCTGAGCAATAATAATTGTGAGCAGTGCATGAGTTGCCAAAGACGGTGACAGTCAAATAGATTTGAAGCCACTAAACAGAAAGCAACCGGATTGGTTGTTCGTACTGTTTGTATGATTGCAGCAACAGGCAGCTAAAAGCAGCTATTCAAACAGAAATGACCGCCACACACATCCTCACCACACTTGAAAGTATGAAGCCCAGGCACATTAGGCCCTACCATGAGATGGACGCCAAGATTGGCAGACAAAGAGATTCATTTAGTTAGTCCTGCCAATAGTAATATCATCAACAAACCCCCGCATTTTGATCATCGTGAGAGCTTCAGCCACTACCTCTTCAATCTCCTCCTCTCATCTTACCAAAATAATAGCCCCACAACATATCAAAATAATATCTCATAGGCCCCCTCCCAACTTCTAACACATGACTTTGCATCTCTTTTAGGGGTCAGCAGATTCTTGTGTAGTAAAAGGCAATTTACACTGGGTGCCAAGACAAGCTAAAACTTGGCCATTTCCCAAGTTCAAGCAGGGTTACATTAGAACCATAATAGTGCCAGCGCTTGTCATCAACCAATGTGCAATATGAATCCCCTGAAATCTCAAAGGGGACCACCCTCCTTTGAACTGTAATTCCTGCTAAAGGTTTTTACCTCAACCTGATTTTTTTACTGATACAGCCAAATTTAACATGGTGTGCTGCATGGAATTTTCCAAGGACAATATGTCCTAGAAAAGGAACGAATGAATCTTGATTCTACTCTCCAACCTAGGAAAAGTCACTTCATTTCAAACGGGTATAGGTAGCCCATAATTGTGGAATGATTTTATCCTGCCATCCCAGCCAGCAGTGACAATGACCATACCCCACGCATGAGCAGAGGAGGTACTCTTGCAAGAAGACTTCAAGAAATTGTATTCGGATTTGTGAATCACTGATGTTTTAGCCTTGGAGCTTGAAACAGGAAGCTTCTCCTCGGGCCAAGTCGCAGACCCCTTCGGAAAAGACTCCAAAATAAACTCTTGGCTCAGAGAAAAGGAAGCAGGTGGATTAAGTTGTATAACTTGAGATGATCCTTTATCCAACAAACCCAATTGATGTTCATTTTCAATATTTTTAGATTTCAAACCATGCCAAGGTACTGCTACAGATGCATTTGAGTAAAACCGCTCACAAGACGTAATCTTCTTAGCTTTCACAGGACTATACTCTTCCGGATTAACATTCCATAGGTATACATTAGAGTCCTCACATGCTGATACAATATGTTTCCCATCAGAAGTAAACGACGCACCCATTGGGCTCCCTGTGCTAAGGCCTGGAACAAGAATATAAACCAATCTTAGTAATAATGTAATATGAAATAAAAAATTATCAATAAATGTAGGAGTTAGGCAAAAAGCCATACTTTTGTACTTGCCAATCACATTGAGGCCGTCAAGGATTCTGACTTGTGAATCAGCACAGGAGACCATAACTTTGTTAGAATCTTGTGGAAGAAACTGAAATAAACAACAGATAATCAGTGTACAAGACAAAAAGTAAGCTTATATAGAAAACCAAAAATTCATGAGAAAAAGTAAAATACGACTCACTTAGTACAACAAAGAAAAGACGGAAAAGAAAATACCTGAAACCCAGTAATCCCTCTGCCAGGAAGTTTCTTTTTACCACTTAAGCATAGTTGGGAATCTAACTGCAAGCGATTCTCTGGATCAAGCAAAAATGAAAATCAGAAGAGCTAAAGGCCAAGTTCCAGTCCTATATGGTTATAATTGTAATATAGCTAGTGAAATTCATAACATCCCAATGATAACTTGATTCGCATTTCAAGGCATACAGAATCTTATTACTTCCTTCCTTATCAAGATCATTAGCATAATTTCAACGTTGACTTCTTTACAATCATAAAGAAATCTACCAAATGACACCTAACTGGTTTAACCAGGGAAAATAAAATATTAAGATATGTGAAAATGATGATACCTGATACATTGTAAAACCGACAATGGCCACCCAAGGAGCCAATGATCCCTCCCTGTATAATGAATATCATTCATCTTAAGATCATTTCTAATTTTGTCTATGTTTCTACAGAATTGAAATTGTTTTGAAGAAGATGTTACCTGCCCATCAGGCCGATAGCATACTGCAGTCACTATATCTTTGATACCAATCCAGTCAACAACATGACAATCAGGAATTGCCCAGATGCGCACTTTTCCATCTATAGATCCACTTATGAAATAGTTATCATCCACAGGATTGAATTGTATGCACGTCACTACAATACATCCAACACAAACAAATTGTGAGATAATTTCTGATGATAAAAAGAGTTAGCATGGCGGCTCAAGAAGCCTGAAAAGAAAAAAAAAAAAAAAAGAGCAATTCAGCAAAGGCTTACCATAATTACTGTGGGAGAAAACCTTCAAGCAGCGGTCATTGTTCACTTGCCATAGTCGGACAGTTTTGTCAACTGAAGATGACAGAAGATACTGCATTCAACGAAGATGAAAAACCAAATCAAATCTCCAAACTTTCATCCATACCTAAGTGCATGGTGCTTAGTTTATTAAAAAAAATTGAATTAATGTCATTCACTCACATTATTTTTTGACCAAGAGAGATCCAAAATTTCACCTCTATGCCCACGAAACTCATGCAATGGTTTCTCCAACAACCAGAAGAACTTAGGAGGAAAAACTACGCAAGCAGAATCTGATGTTTTTTTCAGGCTCTTCAGTTTGCTTATTTTTTCTTTATCCATAAATAGTGGTGTCAATTCAGAGAGATTATTCACAGTAAAATAAATGCAAGATGGATCAATTTCTGGAATATCAACTTCATTACATCTATCCTCCTCAACCACTTGCCACAAGCGCACAACCCCATCTTCACCACCACTAGCGAGATACTGCCCATCAGGACTGAACTTCATGGTCAAAATTGAACCTTCATGAGCTTGGATATCTTGCCTCATGTAAAGAGCCGAAAGTTCCTTCATTGGCTTCTTCGACTGACGGACCTTAACTTTCGGAAGCCTACACCTTGGCATTTCATCAAGCCCTTCTCCTCTTCCAAAATCACCTTCCCCATGACCATTAACCATGCATGTTATTGACCGCAATCTCCTGAACCAACCCTTTCTAACCCGGCTTGTCCTCCCAGCAGAACCATTGGCATCCGTTTCCCTAAAGCCATTCTCTGAATCCTTAGGCTCTTCCACAACCACCAACCGATCTGAATCCAGATCTGTTCCATCACTCATCTCCCTACACTGCAGCCCTGCCTGATCCACATTACCCTCCAAAGTCTCATCTCTACACGGCGAGTTATCCACTAAACCAAACTCCTCTGAAGAATTCTCCCTATGCCAACAAGACATTGATGTCCGGCTTGAACAGAATTCTTCTTCTACAACAGAATTTCGGGTCACAGCCCTACTAGTAAGTTCAACTCTATCATTTCCCTCTTCACACAGAACACTACCCACATCTACTGAATTTTCACTTTCTAGGGCAATCAAATCCATGCTACTCAGTCCCATACTCTCCATAAACCTGTCCCTGCGCTCGCTCACACTCCTTGGACTCCGAATCCACAATCCATAATCAAAAGCACTGGACACCCCTTCATCATCCGCAATAGACACAACATCCTCTTGAGCATCGAAAAATCGACATTCATCGTCTTCGCTGAAGCTACCCATGATTCTCTGAATTCAACCCATGAACCCCCCTCAAAGAAGCAACATTTTATACCCCAGGAATTTGTCAAAATCCAATTTTTTTTCTCTCTCCAGACGAAGACACCCAGATCATGAACTAACACATTTAAAAAAGATAAAGCAGCACGGAAACCAATATTAGCCAAATAAACATTTCACTAAACCGCACAACAACGATAACAATACTTAAATAAAAAAAACAGATACCGAGAGATCCAACATAGATCCCAATCCACACTCATTTAACCTGGTCTTATTACATTCGACAATTGGGAATGTAAAGAGCAAACCACTTTCGAGAAATCACAAAATGAGAACTACTTCATTTCAAAAACACAGAAATCAAAATGAACCCACAAAAAAAAAAGGGTATGTGGAACTTGCAAAACCCTTAAAAATTAAAACCCCCCGAAGACAACTGAATTAACAGAGAAGAGAAACTGGCAGAGGAATAGTTGGAAGGAGACAACTTTTCAAGGGGAAAGACAAGGAGGAAGTAACAACGAAATATATGCTTACATGGGGTGTCTTGATGATGAGAAAAAGATTGTATGTTGGGATGTTCAGAGGGTTTAGAATGATAGCATCCAAGTATTGCGATGAGACGATGAAGCAGCAGAATGAGCGAGCAGAACCCAAAATACGAAGTGGAATATATATGTGAGTGAATAATATGTAAAAGTGCAAAAAGCGAACAAATCGGAGGGAGAAAACCCGTTTTCAGTGTAAAAAAAATACGAGGGTTGAAAAGGGTAAAACCGGAAATTATGACACACTCATCGATATTTGCGATGGTTATGGCCCAATAAACGAGATTGTGAGAAACACTGCGCAGGCTTGTGTTGTGAGCGCCAAACGCAACATCTTCTCTCTCTATCTCTCTTCGCTCTGTCTCATTCTCCTGCCAATGAATTTCGAGAAATTAAAACTAAAATAAAAACAAAGGAAAACACAAAAAGACAACTCCTGTAGCTTTTGCATACCTCTGACCCAGTACTAAATAACCCTGCTCTGGCTAATTAATAATAATTAAGAAATTATTTAAAGTGCCGTTAACAGAAAAAATCATGCTTTCATTCAAAAGTAGGTGGTCCTGTTATTATTGTACAATTATTAACTTGCAAACCAAGTTAACAAGTGATACAATGATATTATAACATTTTTCTCTAGTAAATTTTATGGACCAAGATTCTGTTTTAAAAATTGGAAGTGTCAAAAAGACCAAGTGTGACCTTGGTGGACAAAAATTATGCATAATGTGATGATTACTAATGAACTAGTGGATGAAGCAAGAAGACAACATAAAATTTGGAACTACATAATTCTAGAGTTTCCTTTGGGTACTTTAAAAATTTGAAATTCAACAAGAAAAGAGACTTGGAAGCCAAAATGCTTTAAAACTTTGAAAGAAGATTAATGGTTGGGCAGACAAAGATCCATCACTATCAAGAGGAGTGCACCAGCATTAAATATTTTTTTTCATAGAAAATCTCTTATTTTCTTTCATTGAGAATAATGATACAAGAAGGGTCGTTATTAATACTTTATTAACCCTCATCTATTTCTTTTAATCAAATATTATGTATAGTTTTATTCCTTTGGATGTGATGTGAAATAAGTTAGAAGTGAAAAGTTTCTATAATTTGCACCTGTACTATATGTGCTTGTAGGTTAAAAACGAGGGTCTTTATCGAAGTTTCACATTTGCTAACAAACACATTCGCGATTAGGCAAAATACAGAGAGAATGGTTTACGTGTTGAACGTGAGAAAATAGCAAGACTTGCATAAAAAAACTTGAGTCCAAAAGCTCACTGTTTTCTTCGCATATTTTCCAAACAAGCAAATGAAAAAACCAAGAGAATATTATCTCTATCTTCCACCCTAACGTTCGTCTAAACTTAGCGAACGTATGACCAAACATAGCAAATGGTTTATGATATGCAAATCGGTCTAAGATTAGCTTATTTTGATATTCAAAAGAAATATAATCTTTTTTAAGATACATATTTAATAAATATTGTTTGTTATATCTCTTCACTTACGTATTACTAAATAAATTTATATAAATTTTACTAAAAATATGATGAGCACACTTTGTTTTTTGGAGACTCTTTTCGCGGTGTTATTTAGTAAAAAAAATACTCTTATAACAAATTACTATTACATGGTTATTGACGGAGTAATAAAAGCTTTGCAGACACCATTGGTAAATATTAATACAACAAACACCTACCTTTTTTTTTGTGGTACATTTTGCATTGTTATTGAGCAATATTAAGATTAGATCAACTATTATAAATTAAATTTGATTATTGTAACAGATGGATATAAGAGATGCGTAATAAAAAATACATTTGATAGAAGTTTAATTTAAAAATACGCTACTAAATATTTGGACTCATGGAGCAAGATCTCATTACTGACTTTTATATTATAAATTTAAATACTTGCCTTAAAATGATAAGAATTTTAAGATTTATTGTTTATATGAAAACAATTAAGGATAGAGAAAAAAAAAAAAAAACTTCAATTTCAACGAATAGATAAATATATTGTATTTATCACATCAAAAAAGTTGACACTGTCAAATATTAGATCTTACTAGCTACCTTGTTTTCTCAACCAACTCCCTGAAGGCTAATTTATTTTCTAAAGTGTTTCACATATTACATTTTGTTCATTCACATTAACAAATACTATTATTTAAATTTAGTTAAATGAAATCTAAACCTGGGTTTGAATTTTAAATTTTAATATACCATATAAAATTAATAGATATAAAAGAATATAATTTTTATATATTTTCATTATTTTTATTCAATCAAAAGGTTTTTCGTTTGTAATTTGTTCATATACAAGAAGTAATTTATTACTCACAGTACAAATATTATGTCCTATTAAATATGTGACTTTGAGACCATTTCAAATATATATTAAAAAAATTACTTAATCTAAGAGACTAAAACACTCACAAAAAAACATAACCAAAAAACTTGTTATAATGAATGAAAAATATAAACCTTTTAGGTGGAAAACTGGTTAACCTACTCCCCACAATAAATAAATAAATAAAATCTCTAATCACGTAATCTGCGTAAAAAAAGGAATAAAGTGTATCATTTTAATAATAAAAAATCTAATTGATTTATACTACGATAGGTACATTCCCTTACATCAATGAATGACTCCTTTTGGTCATGGTCAGCTGAGTCCTAATCAGTTTAAATTTAAATTGATGTTTTTTCAAGAAACTATGATTTGTTTTATGACCAAGGTATTTAGATTAATTGTGCACTATAGTGGTCACATACTCAGTCAAATTTTGACATAATCTTAAACAGAGTATGACAATAAAAGATATCGAAACAAATGCCGATTATAGTACGATTTTTTGACCCGGAAACTCTCGAGTAATACCTACTGAAAGAGGATCCACGCTATTCTAGGGTTGATTTTGTTTGTTTTTCGTATGAATTTTTTAGGGTTGAATTGATTTGGAAAAAGTGTATTATTGATTATTATTTATGGAAAGAATGAAGCAGCATGAAAGAGGAATTAGTCAACGGTCAGAAACGACCCATAAATTGTTTTTATTCTCTTTATAATTGAGAAGCACTGTTGAAGCAAACATGGTTTCCTTGTCACCCCTTTTCCCCAGCTCATCTAACCTTGTATTTAGCAGGGCATGGGCAAATTATGTCATGCCAAATTTAGCCTTACAAACGTCCTTTTATACCCAAAAATACTTTTTTCTTCACACCAACAAAAAAATTACATAATCACCATGAAAATATTATACTATTACATGCATCAGTGCTTCCTTTCTACACTCTCACTGTGAGTGAGTGAGTCATTTTAATGGTTGTTGAGATGTATATCTCAATCATGCCATGTACAACCCCTCGATGGGACCTTAACTTTTAAAATGAACCAAGTTCTTAACTAATTTATGCTTCCCCATATAATAATATGATTAGCATTGTTGTTTTCTGTTCGCTACTCCCGAGAAATAGTGTGTTTGTATTCACTTGGACATGTTATGGAGTGAGATCATAATCATTATAAAATATGAGCTAGAGGTGTTGGATCGGATTGTTGCACGAACAAAACAAAACAAAAAATGCCTATATCATTACGTTATATATGGATATTAAGGCTACCCGCGAGTCACAATAATTAAGACATGTTATGATCATTAAACTACACTAATCATGCTTAACATGTCACTACAATTAAGAGATGTAATGGGAGGTGAAGATTTTCAGTTTTCCGTGGAATTATTGTGATATTTAAGGCTGTGTTTGGAGATTTTTACCTCATGGAAATGGGGACAGGCACAAAAATCCACGAGCACATATTTTCGGATAAGGATCGTACTACATCTTCAATACCTATTTGTGTTTTAAAATATTTTCCTAATAATTATTGGATGATTATACTTTTAGTCATTTTCTGATATAGTTTAATAAAATAGATTTTATAATTTAACGTTTATTAAAGGAAATTTTTTCATATTTTTTTGTTGTTGTTATTTTGATATAGATCTCACAAACACCAAGAAAATCAGGAAATGAATTGTCCAAAGAAATAAAAAGAAAAGGAACTCGATATGGGAGATCATACTCTCCATCTTGTTGAATGCAATTGTCATCGTCATCTTTATGTGAAGCAATTATTACATGGATTAGGATAATGTAATTCCACACTATCTATATGAAATATATCATTATTTATTATCGTAAATTAAAATATACAACATTTTTGGATTTCGTTTAATAAACTTTAATTGGATTGTACCTTTTTGTCCTTCTATATCATAACTGGCAATTTGCACCAAACCGGTATGTCATTTTGCTAGTTCTAATTAGGACCCCATAATTTCAAACAAGATAATAATTCTTCTATTCAAGGGGTCACAAAATAGTCAAATATGAACTATTTAAAAATTTATGAAACAAATCTCATTCAAGGTTCCTATAATTAATGTATGAAAAATGTGTTAATTAATTTTTTTTACCACCATAATTCGGACTCTTGGATGAAATTCCAAGCATCTTCATATGTTTTACTCTTTGAAACGGGCCATTGAACTACTTCTCAATTACCGACAATTAAAACTTTTGATATCAGCCTTGCTTTCAGATTAAGTGATGATGATAATTTTCTAGGAAGTAATAAACAAATAAACATGGATTAACATAAAGGGACGGTTAAGATTAAAGGATACTTAAACTGTAACAATAGTGGGCCAAAAGTTTAGGGTAGCTGATAAAATAAGAATGATTATATATGTTGGTGGCAATTGAAGTGAGATTAGGGTGGAGAATTAAGGGGTGTGGTTGTCTCCTTGAGGACCATACAAACCCTAGAAAGTCAAAAAGATGCTATCCACTGCTTCCATTTAATCCAACAAGTTACTTTCAATTACTTATTAACCCTTTTATTATTGTTGTCTACTAGCCCTACACTATCCTTAATCTAGTAGCCAACCCGCGAATTTAATTAAAAGTGTTTGGTATCTGTCTTATTGTAGATGCCTGATTAAGTGTAAGAACAAGTGTAATTATGATAAAGCTTCAAAAAGAGTACTGAAAAAGAGAGATAACTGAGAAAATGTTTATTTAATGGCCACTGTAGTTGCAAAACCATCCACAAAACATTAATGATTCAATGTTTCGACCTTTTGTTCCTAGCTAGTTTTAGGTAGTACAGTGACTTGTTACTGCTTAATCGACATGCCGACAAACTTTTCATGCAATGTAATAATTAATCAGCCCTTATTTCAAAGTTAATTTTCTTATATTTAATCGTAATTCGTGAGCAACTCTATCATGTTTGGATTATAGCTTTTCAAGTACTGTGTTCTTCAAGAAAAATCATTTTTCTAACTCTTGTTTAAATCATGATTTGAAATTTAAAAGTGTGTTAATGTTTTGTCAAACATAAATTTTAGGAAACAGAACTACCCCTACAACATTTAAGCGCGTATATTTTTATCTGGAGACTTTGAAAAGTTACGTATTGATTCCTGAACTTTCTAAAAATCAGTTTTTTTTTAACCAACAAACTTTCTAAAAATCGGTATTGCTATTTTGTTAAACATTTTCATGAGTATAGACTTAAAGATGAGTTTTTTAAAAAGATAGTTCGAATACATTACATCATGGGTTGTGTTCGGAAACCCTTTGGTTTTTATATGCAGTGCACACTTAGTAAAAAATACTTTTATACTTTTTTTTTTCGAGTGAAATACGTTAACAAGTTACATGGTAGATCTATTAAGATAATATCTAATTATAATTTGCTAACTTATTACCACTAAAAACATACTAGTTGCACGTTAACAAACTCTACCACTTTTTAATTTGTACTGTTTTACTTAAAAGATATATAAATATGCAATGCAATATTATTATAATTCAAATTATGAATATCTAAAATTTATATTTTGATTATTAATTCTAATTAATTAATTTAATATATAAAAATAATTATTTTGTAATTAATTAAAAATATACAACAAGATTATAATATATATATACATACATATATATATATATATATATATATATATATAATATGAGCTCTCCAACTATTCTTGATATATTTAGGTATTAAATATTCTATTCAAAATTATTTTAATAATTATTTTTTTTCTAAAAATTCTCTCAAAACAAGTTCATGTTTTTCTGTTAGGCTTTTAAAATATTACTATTAAAAAAAGTCATGCACAAGGAAAAATCAAATTTGAATTTTGACGAATCTTTGTCTAAAAGAAGTACTTGATTAGGTATAAATTGATTTACAAGATAATAAATCTAATGATATAATTAAAAGATTTAAGGTATGATTGATTGTTAAGCATTTACATAAACGAAGAGTTTAAATTATTTTGAAACATTCTCTTGGATGAAAGAAGTTAATGTTATCCAATTTATTCTATTAGTTGCAGCAAATGATCAGTTGGATTTTATAGTAGCTTGTTTTCTTATTTGTGACTTATAAGAAGAGGTATATGATTCACCACCAAGTTTACATCTTAATCATTTACAATAAGTTCACTAATTGTAAAAGTTTGGCTTAAATAAGTTACAAGAGAATGAAATTTAAAATTTATTTTAACTCTTATATCTTTATGCTTTGTTCAAATTAATATAGTTACTCCTTGTTTGTAAAGATTACAAGTTTATTTTTATTTATTATTATTTTTGTCTATGTTAATGAAATGATTCTCGCCTGAAAATAATATATTAGAATTAAATGTTATCAAGAATAATCTTAATACTAGTTTTGAGATCAAGGACATTAATTATTTTCGTTATTTCTTAAGATTGGAGTTTTATTAATCTATTACTGGATTGTCATAACCAAAAGAAAACATTGTTTTAATTTATTATCTAACGATGACATATTAGCTTCTATTATCTTTTTTGGATTCATATTTCACATTGTACATTTATCAGAAAAATTGTTGAATAACTCGTGTTGAAGACTTGTAAGGTGTTAACTTTATTTAACTGATAATCGTTTAAATATTTGTTTTGTTATCAAATAGTTGAGTCAATATCTTTTTCAATCAATACAACTTTACAAATTGTCTACCATGTTCTTAAATATTTAAAGAATCTCTATATGTTGGTATATGTTTTCTCTTTCCAAAACAATTTTAGTATTTGAGCATTTTTATATTTTAATTGAGCATGTTGTTCTAATAGTACCTATCCTATTCTATCACATACTATTATATTTTGTCTCAAAATATTTAGGTTTCTTGGAAGTTCAAAAAGTATAAGACTGGTTCTAAATCTTTTAGTAAAACTAAGTATATAGAACATTAGTTTACTCCAGTACTTATATTATTATATTATTTATATATTAACTTAAATATCTTGATTCATACTCCTTTTACAATTTCATGTAATAATAGAAAAATTATACACATAAGAAAAAATTTCAAATTTCATAAATTTACAAAACATATCAAAATTAATTATCATTTAACTAGAATATTTAGATTTATACCGGTGAATATATGATATTAATAAAATAATGAATCAAAATATTTAGTCATATTCAATACATAATAGTAAAATATAAAATAAATAACGTGGATTGTAAGATGGGACAAATCAATTCACATTTTAACTTACATGAACTGTGAATTATACAAACATATGCTGATGGATAAAGATAGGATAAATTAGTCCACACGTATGAACTGCAAATTATACAAGACAAACATATGTTAGCTAATAGACTTAAATATCTAACTTATTCTTATTTTTTCATAGAGGATAACATGTCTTCATTATATCTCTAAAATTGTGTGACTTTTTTTTATTTAGAACTAGTTTTGAATGACCGAAAAGAATGGAAATGAGAAAAAATAGAGTAAAATATCAGGTTAAGAATATGTTTGGATTTAAAGATGAATTTAAGGGAATGACAAAAGGGTAGATTTAAGATGAAAGTATGGAGAAAATATTTGTGTTTGAATTAAAAGAAATATGTTAAAAAATTAAGAGAAAGTTTATAGAAATTTATGAAAGATGTGATATGTGTGATGGATAAAATAATTTTTTAATAGATAAAATTATAGTTAAAATTAATTGATTGAGTGTGATAAATAAATTACTATTTTCTAATTAATAAAATTATAAATTATAAATTATTTTAGAATAAAAGTTAAATTATTATTTTATAAATTCATTTTAATTATTATTATAATTTTAATTTATTATTATTATTAATTAATTATTTTATAATCTTATTATTACAATTATTATTTATAATTTTATTATTATAATAAAAAACATTCACTTTCTTCACAGAACCTTTGATGCATTGCGAAGAAAGTCCAACATCGAATTTTATTATCATTATCTGCTTTTAAATAATTTTTTATTTATACGAATCTACTCTTTGTTTAGTAATTCGCATTCTTTAATTTTCCATCTGGGGAAGTATACGAACATTAAGGATTTATTTCGATTGAGGAGTGGATTTAAAAGAGTAGATTTGAGATTATTTGAGAGTAAAGTGTGTAGAAAGTTTGATTGTTTGAATTAAGGGAAAAATTATAAGATCTAGATAAAAAATTTATAAAAATTTGTAAGTGATGTAATAGATGTAATTGATAAAATAATGTTTTAATAGATAAAATTGTAGGTTAAATTAATTTAAAATTAAATATAATTAATGTATTAAGTAAAATTAATGAATTATTATTTTTTAATTGATATAATTATAATATTATCAATTATTTCTAAAATAAAAATTAAATTATTATATTTTATAAATTCATTTTAATTATTATTCTAATTTTGATTTTATTTTTATAATTTTATTATGACTTTTATTTTTATATTAAATATGAATCTCATTAATATTTTATTTTTTAAATTATTTTATTACTTTTAGTATTTTTTTAAATTATTTTATTATTAATAAATATTTTTATTATTATATAAATATAAATATTAATATATTAACAATTAAATAAATTATATATAAATGTTAAAAAATACTCTTACCCTCGCAAATCTTCGGTGGAAGTGAAGAAAGTTTACTATCAACTTTTTTTTCGATTTCCGTTTGATATTAATATTTTTTATTTGTTTTTTGAACTTTCTTCTTATTCTTATTCGAATCATCGTTGCAAATCAACGCCCGGAACCAAACGTACTGTAAGAGAGTGAAAAATGAAAAAAACTTTGTAAAAATTTATAAAAATTTATAAGTAATTTAGTTGATAAAATAGATTTGAAAGAAATTATAAAATAATATATTTATAACATGACCAAATTACCCCTTATAAGCTAATTATAATTAAGAAATTAATTTTATTTTTATTATTTATTTTAATATTTATTTTGATTGTTAATTTATTATTATTTGAATTATTTTACTGTAATTATTATTATTTTATAAAAAATATGTTATTATTATTATTATTTTTATTTATTAATATTATTATATAAATTTATTATCACTATTTATTATTATATTATTACTATTATTTATTATTAATATTGTTATATAAATTTATTTTATTATACTAATCAATTATCATATTTTATATAATATAATCAATTACGCTTACGTTACAATAAAGGAAAGTAAAGATAACTCCGTAATTCCTTTTCACTCAATTCACTTTCTTCGTATTTTGTTTGTAAGAGCAGAGAGGTTCCAACCAGTCATCTCCCACAAATTCGTGTTTGTATTCTCTTTCCAAATCACTTATTCTCAAATATGTCTTTGTGAATAAAACTTAACCCGAAACAAAATAAACTTGACATTGATGAATTATATTTATGATTTCATAACATTTAATAAATTTTAGTTCATAATAAAATGTATTAAAAATGTTTTAGAAAAATTGTTTTAAAATATTTTATTGAAATTAACATAAACTAATAGTCAAAGAGAAAAAAAAATCAATAATAATCCAAAGTTCACTAATGTATCAACACTTTGTACGTGCTTTGTTGCTTTTTTCTTTTCTCAACGTGATCAAGTTGAACATTCCTGGTCTAAAGATCTATTCGTTCAACTTTATGTTGAAGAGTAGCAATTATAATACTGGTCCATTAAGGAGGAAAAAACGTGAGTATCTATAAAGTTGTTTTCTATGTATTGCGTGAATGAACGTTTGAATTTGTTACAAGAAATGTGTATATTTAGTGTTTAACTAATTTGAACAAAAAATATTTTAAAATGAAACATTTTATGTGAAAAAGAATTAATACTTAAGTCAATGTATAATATGACACGACTGATGGTATATTGTTAAAAAAAAGTTATCAGGTAATTCTAACAAATTTCAATTCATATATAATTTTTAAAATAAAGTCTACACTCTTCCACATATTTCTGCATCTGCATTTATATCTGTTCATGTATATAGTACAATCATCGCAGTTTACAAAACAACAAGAAAAGCAAGGGTAAGCAAGTGAAAATAAAATTTTCTAATATAATCAATACACGCAAAAAGAGCAAACCATATTAGTTATTCACAAGAATTTCTTAAAAGATTAACATATAAGTTTCAATACTAAATATATATAAATAGAACAGAATATCTCAATCATAAGAATTTCTTTAAAGTCTAGCATATCAAGTTTCAATACAAGTTTTCTGTTTTTATTTCAAGTACTCATGTCAAACGTCATACATAAAGATCTCACATGAACCACATCAATACATATCTGCCACACATAGACCATATCACACATATAGGCCACACATTGACCTATCGTCTTCCTGAAAACCCATTAAGTATGCCCCTACCAGAGACTAACATCTAATCCAATACCCAAGACTTAGATTCAGC
>Ga0099825_1004611_pt1 | contig 18000 bp, 7 predicted proteins | sample SiratroredBW_FD_76838 | JGI IMG/M metagenome (GOLD analysis project Ga0099825, IMG submission 76838) | Root nodule microbial communities of legume samples collected from California, USA - Siratro red BW | ecosystem: Host-associated > Plants > Roots > Nodule | place: USA: California | collected...
ATAAAAAAAATAATTAAATAATAATATACTATATATATATATATATATATATATATATATATATATATTTTATTTTTTATATATTTATATTTTTTTTTTTTTTTTTATATATTATAAAATATTATTTTTTTAAAAAAAAAAATATATTATATAAAAGATAAAAAAAAAAATAAAAATATTAATATATAAAATATAAAATATATATATATATATATATATATATATATATATATATAGTATATTATTATTTAATTATTTTTTTTATAAATAAAATAGGTGGGTAATTAATTCTCATAATACTTCTGTATCTCTATTATCATTCTCTCTTAGTTCTTTTTAAGTAAATCTATTATCATTCTCTCTTAGTTCTTTTTAAGTAAATATATTGAAACTCCGTCGAATTTTAAATACAAAATAATACTTTAAAATGTAAAAGAATCAAGATAAAAGTTAATAAGAACGAAATTATACCTAATTATTAGGTAAATTTAAGTCTTTATATTTAGGAGTTTATATTTTCTAAGGATCTTTTTAAATTGGATTATGTTTAGAGGGTAATGCTATCAAGAATTTTGAGATAAAAGGGATTTAAGATTTTGGTCACAATATTTCTGTTTGAAAAAAAAAAGCCAACATAACTCAGGTAAGGAAAGTTAACATTTAAATATAATAATTAGGACGAATTGTAGCAATAAAAACATTGTGTTATATTTGTTTGAAACATTGTTTTTATATTATTTTGGATGTATAAGTAATTTTTTAATTATTATTTTTTACGATTTGAGGTGTGGGAAACTCGTGTGAAAATGGAGGTTTCAGGAAAGGTCTCTCTCATACTTATCTTTACTCAAGCGAAAGGATAACAGTGATGAAATGTCTCAAGTCGTACAAATTCTTTCTAAATTGAAACCTTTTTGGTTCACATGAAAGTGTGACAATGATGATGTGACTTAAGGTGTTGTAATTTTCATTCAAGTTATAAATTTTTTACTCAAATGAAAATGTTTTCAAAAAAGTTAGCTCAAGGGACCAGATTACTCAAACAAAAATTAGTCATAATTGTTGAGTGTTTTTGAACTTCTATCAAAGTAAATTTGAAATATCATTGGATAGTTATGTTTTTCTACTTCCATATATGTGATATGAGGTCAAGTAGAGTCGAGTGTTGGTGCCCGTAATATACTAATTGTATGTGAGACCAAGTAGAGTGTGTTCAAAATCTATTAAGATGTATGATGAATTGCTTTGAGGAGGAACAACTTGCATTTAGTATGGTGAGCTATGTTAGGATGAATTCAATGAGATCTCAGGTTCCCCTATTATCCCAATCACGTAGCCTAAGGTACTAGGTGGTCGATGGGAGGATACTAGAGGCATACCCGGAGGTTACAATGAAGTAAACCGAATTGGGGTAATGTTAATAGTAATCCTACCCATGGATAAGAAAGTCGAGTTGATCAAGAATACCGATAGAGTGACTCACTATAATGTGACCCTAAGGTGTCAATCTTTGACTACGAACAATAACAAAAGTGTCTCTCGAAAGATGTTTAGATTGCAAAAGTGTCTCTCGAAAGATATTTAGATTGCATGTTATTTCTTGTATATGTTTTGATAGATATACATTGAAATGATTTGTAAATATGTGTTCTTGCATAAAAATTTGTGAGTTATTATTTTTAAATTGTTAGTTTACTCCATCTTTGTTGATTGTTGGATATGTTATAATCATGTTATGTAACATATTAGAAAATGTTCGTAAATGTGAGAAAAATGTATCTAAATCCCAAAATTAAACTAGAGGATGAAAAACTACTGTACTAAAATCTCGTACTAATAAAAATCTTCTTGTATTTTAAACAATTTATATACATAATATGCATCCTTATCGAATAATGCATGTCAGTATTATGTATTATATGATAATAGTAAAGACACTAGTGGAAAAAGCACATTCCACGGCAGGATATGATTGCGGTTAAAAAATAACTGCAATTAAAAAGAACGCGGTGATATTTTTAAAATTAAGTACAATCATACCACCGCAGTTGGAGCGAGAATCGCGATGGTAAGGTAAAAAATGAAAAATAACAGGGAGATACCAGAGCGGTTGTTTAAACAACCGTCCTGGTATCTGCAAAATAATTTAAAAATTATTTTGCAGAGGTATATAAACGGGGTTGGTTAAGCTTTTGTATGTGCCATACCAGCGTAGTTCCCTTTGCAACCACGTTGGTATGTGCCAATTTTTGTTATTTTTGCACACTGTGAGCCATTTTTAATTGTTGTTTCTGAAAAACCGCGGTAGTATGTTATACTTTTCATCACGGTTGTACAATCGCGTTTGTATCTTTAGTACTTTTTATCGCGGTTGCATCCATCGCGGTTGCACAACTATGCTTGTAAATCTTATATAACCGCGATTAAATGTCAGTGAGATTTCTAAAGTTATTATCATAATTATTATTTAATAAATTTGAATCAGTTTTGAGTTAGATAAAATAATCAATTTAATCTTGAACTGAGTTGTTAATTGTTTATCCCAATGAAGACACTAATCGGTAACTTTAATTTTATAGAATGAAAATATAATTAAGTTTGAGAAAAAAAAAATCTTTAAACATTTTAAAATGTAATTTTAATTTTTAGAACTTGAATCCCTGTATTTTATTTTATTTTTCTTTAACGATTGATTTGGATTTTAAAATATTAACTTCAAACATTGATTTGTCTCAATACAAAATTACATGACACGTATAGTTCAATTAATTAGATTAAAACATTTTCATTTGGCTAGATAACAAGAGAATGAAGGGTATATATCTTTGTCAAATTACATTAGTTGATTCCGAATAAATCCTGGAATGGTTCGTCCACTAAACCCACTAGCTCACCTTCACAAGATAACAACGATACTTATATCTTCTTCCTCCACAAATTTCTTATCATGTAACTATATTCATTCTAGTATCAAGCACAGTAGTTTATCTACAAAATTGATAACCTAAAAATTAAAAAAATAAAATAAATTCCAAAACCATACAAAAATATTTTTATTGCATTATATTTCTGTTCTACCTATGACAATTGGCCCCATCTAAAGTGAACAAAATTGTTATACAATATTAACATTAGAGTATGCGCTTTTACCCAAATCTTTTTTCTAATCATGTTACGTGTTCTCAATCCCAGCGTGTAATGTGTGTGTTTTTATGTTTTTATCCATAATTTTTTAATCTCAATTTTAGTGCAAAGCGACTCAAAAGTCACGAAGTGACAAAAGTTAAGATGTCGTGCATCTTTTTTCCTTTATCTCATTTCTTAGTTAAACCATTAGTATATATATTTTTTATTTATTAGTTGTAATATTATAGTAAGTTTTATCATTTACTTTAGTATTTATTGAAAGTAAAAAAATTAATTTAGTTGAACTAGATTCAATCGAATATGAACAATAAAAGAAAGCCAAAAGTTAATTAAACAGCAAAATTAAAATCAATAACTTGTTCCAGATAATACAGGATTTATCTCGTTAAATAAATACTATAGAAGGGAAAAAATTATAATTAAATAAAGATTAATTATCAATAAAATCGTTTAATATTGTGTATACATGTTACCTAAAATAGAATATCGAAACTAAATGAAAAGCTAAACCTTGACCACAAACACTCCACCATCTTTACGCGATAGATAAATGCTACAAAGAATTAGACCAACATGGAAAGAGATTTGAATTATTTAAATAAAACTACATATTCAAATTTTGCATCAATAAAAAAATTGTAAACTTTGTTATGATTATCGTACCAAAAGGAGTCAATTTCACACGATAAATTAAATATATTATCTTGATTATGATTATCTTGAGCATATAAGATCTTCCAACTTTACCCACAAATACTACTGGTATCTCATTTTTCCCTTTCTTCCTTTTATAAGGACCATATACACCCTTAATTATTATATTGATGAAATAAAGCTCCACCCATAACTTACAGATTTTTTTAAAAGGAAGACAGATTTGGCCATGAAAATAAAAAAATATTACATGTGTGTGTTGTGTTTGGCAAATTGAGTACATGAACTGAGGTTGTTTCCTTCGTGCAGGCAGAGGAGCAAATAAGAATTCAAATAGTAAACATATATATTATGCTATGTTGGATTTTAAGAGACCATGAGAACTCGACTTATCTGTTTCTGTGATAAGTTATCTCACCTTTAAAGGTACCACCACTTATCAAATTTTTTGCATTTTTATCAGTTTAAATCAGTTCCGCCTTTTTTTTTTTTTTTTTTTTATAAATAATTTATAAGAAATAAACTTTCTGAAAATTTTCTAATAAAATTTTAAGAAATATTAGTAGATTTTTTTACAGATATTAAAAATTATGTTTTTAATTAAAAATAGAAAGAATTTGAGTGAAATTATAGCAATATAATAATATTCTGAAGAATAGTTTGTCGTATCAGATACGTGCTGATAATGTTGGGGTGAGTGGTATTCTCATAATGCATGTACATTTCATGTAATTTAATCAGAATCTTGGAGACTTGCTCCATAGAGATAAAAAAGGTTATATTATAGGTTATAGCTAAACATAAAGAATAGATAAAAATATATGCATAATTGAAGTGAGGAAGGAAAGACGTCCACTTAACAAATGCTATAGGATATGCCAAATATAGTGGATTGCTAACTGAATCCACTATAACCAGTTTTATGCAATCATAGTAGCATGTATTATTATTATTATAATTATTATAATTATTATTATAATCATTAATCTTTTGGGGAGTTAGTGCTACAAACCACGTGGACTTGGGGAGCTCGCATAAGAGAAGTGGATCCTAAAGCTAATTAATTATACACTTCCAAGGGGTAAATGTAAGTATACATTGTGAGAGTAAGGTTTCTCAATATTTAGTCATTCTTCCTTTAAACTTGGTTTATTTCATTCATGATTCAAGTTTGTAGAATTAATTGAGTTAGTTTCAGTTTATTATTAGTCTTAATCCCATATCTCTTATTTATGATTAACTAATAATTGTTTCTGTATTAAAAAAAATTATTCACGACTCATTTATTTTATTAAAATAAAATAAGATATTATTATTATTATTATTATATTATTATATATATATATATATATAAAGATATAAAAATACATAAGAAAATATGCAATAATTAAACATATATGCATTTACATTATGAAGTATTTTAAAACACTGAAAAATAAAACTTCCCATATTCAACACAGTATAATACACATGAAATCATGATCTTAAAGCACGTTGTTAAATTTTGTATCACCCAAGACTCAACCGTAATCTCATCTCTACAAAAGCTTAACGTCTAAAATTGTGATCATTATAAATACACCATATAATATATTTTTATACATAAAAATAAAGCCTTTACAAAATAATAAGTATTAAGTAAGTCTACCTTAAACTAAAATTTGATTCGTTATCAAAGTCTCTAAATATACACATTATTACTCTAAAGTATTCTCCAAAACCTAATTTATAATTATTTAATGCTTTCATGTACATGATTGGGGTTAGTGGTGAGAGTTATATATCTTATATTTGTGATAGTTTCAATACTTAACATTCACATTATAGTCAAAATATGTTAGTTATTACCTAACTAACTAACATTCACTTATCTTAATTTGAACACAACACTTTTAAATTTTCAAAATAAAAATAATAACAATAATATTATATAAAAATACAATTATTCACAATAACATTTAAAAGCACTTTAAAACCATGTCATATAAATCAAGAAATATTTTTTGAGTTAGGTATTGCTTGATCAATATTTTTCAGTAAAAGAGACAATTAATAAATGTTATCTTTGCTTAAATAATGTGACATCACTTGAGTAAGGAGACTCATTGTTTGAGCATTCCAAAAAAATAATAATTAATACGAATGTTTTTTATTTCTTTAAACTTTTTTTGAACAACTAATAAGTGTTTGAATGACATTCTATTTATAGAAAAAATAATTGACATTGTATATTCCAAAAAATATTGAGCTATTCACAAGCTTATCAAATCCATTATAATATTTTTCAAATAAGTGTCAATAAATACTAATAAGATATTTTATATTTTTAATAATAATAAATATTAATAAGATATTTTATATTTTTAATAATCTAATTAAACTTGCAAGCCAAAGACTTATTTGTTCTTTCATTGTTGAATTGTAAAGTAAATCACAAAAAATTTGAGTGAACTTCACCTATCTCACTCTTATATTCTCCTAGTATTATCATTATAAATTTATATTATTTAATGTTATTAAATTTTCAAATCGTAATAAATCAATTCATTGCATCAAAAAAGTTCTAAGAGTTCTATTTCATTGATTCCTCCAGTTATCAAAACAAAATCTTTGTCTTAAGTTCAACACATATTCAATTAATAATCCCAAAGTTATTATTCCTTTATATATTCAACAACTGATTCCTCCCGTTATCAAAACAAAATCCATGTCTTAAGTTCAAAATATATTCAATTAATAATCTAAACAAACAAAACAACTTTAAATTTAAAGATAAAATTGGAGTGAACTTCACTTATCCCACTCTTATATTCTCATAATATTATCATTATAAAATTGATATTATTTAATGTTATTAAAATTTCAAAAAGTCATTCTAAATCAATTCATTGCATAAAAAATTTCTTATAAGAGTTTTCCTTTCAACAATTGATTCCTCTAATTATCAAAACAAAATCTTTATCTTAAGTTCAAAAACATATTCAAATAATAATTTCAAAGTTATTATTCCTTTATATATTCAACAATTGATTCCTCCAATTATCAAAACAAAATCCCTACCTTAAGAAGTTCAAAACATATTCAATTAATAATCCCAAAGTTATTATTTATTTATATATATTAGATGATTTGATTTTAAACATATTTTTCAATTAGAATCTAAATCAAAGATTAAAGGACGAGTGATAAAGTCATCTTAATATATTAAAAGTATTATCAAATAATTAACATTTAATAACTACACATCACTTGTATAAAATTCAAAAGAATTACACTCAATCCTAAAAGGAATTATTAGTTACCCACAATAATGAACAATGTCTCCAAATACATAAAAAAACATAGAAAAAAGAGTAGAAATTAAACTTAAAATATTCATTCTCAAATTATCCTTGCATTTCTTCCTTGCTTTATTTTATTCACTTTATTCCCCTGTAACTTGTTTTATTCAGTTTAGATCTTAACAAATCATAAAAATGCTCTAAAAATTCCAAACTTAACCATTTTTCATTTCAAATTCTCTCAATATCAATTCTATACAAAATCAAACCTGTATTAGTCTAATTGATATCAAGTTTTCAAACTTTTCTAAAACATTAATTGAAATCCAATTCACAATCACTTCGCATACCAAAGTCATACACTTAACAATAATTTAAAATCTGCATACCCATCATTACCCCAAAAATTTAATCTGTATCGTATAATGACATTTAAAGTCTAACATTTCCTACATATTTGGATTTCACTGGTGCAAATTTTAATTCAAGTTATTAATGTAGCCATAGTTGAACTTAGATATACAACTTACACCGTTTGTATCAATTTTCATCATTTAAATTCAACCTACATTTAAGTTCATACTATTTTTTTTCTCTACTCTCTAAACCTAACATAATTAATATTTCAATGTTGAGTTTCTTTTAACCGAAAACATTTTTAATTTGTTTCAATGAAGTCAAATCTAACAAATAAATTAATCATCACATATTTAAGTAACATATATTAATATTTTCTCAGTCCTGTCCCACAAAAAAAATAATAAAAGAATAAAAGAGAATTTAAAATTGTGATTGAGGTATACCTGGTATGAATTATCTCTTAAGTGGTGACTTCAAAAAAGGTAAAAAAAAAAAGTAAAGTTATTACAAATATATGAAGAAAGAAGCTATATCAAAGTTAAATAATTTGAAATTCTAAAAAATGAGGATTTTAAAATAATTAATAATAAAAATTATATTATTTTTATATTTATAATTTATGTAACACCTCAAAAATAACATGCATAAAACTAAGCATTCTACTTATTATAATTATGATTCATCAACATACAGTAATCCTTTAAACTAAAGTATTTCAAAATTCTACCTTCAGAATTCTATTAAAACACAATTACAAAATATCTCCAAGTTGTTTTTCAAATTTAGCTTATGTCTAAAAGCACCACTCATTCCAAATAACCCTCCACAAATCCATCTGCAACACCATCCTCCCATGTCAACAAAACACGATCATTACAGACAGATATCAAAACACAAATACAACAAAACAAAGGGTAAACTAACCAAATTTTTAATAATTCTGAGTATTTCAATTCAAACACAAAGATTAACACCACTCAAGTCTTTCATTCAATTACATGCATCATCACAATATAAGACACTGACACACTACAAACTTGACTCTACTTCTGAAAGACTCGTACATTGAACAGATCCCGAAATATGCACCTATCATACATCTCCAAACTGTGAATCCACACAGTCTTCACACAAATGAATCATCAATCATGTATGACAGGGTTAGTCCCCCTGAGACTTTCCTGACCGGCTATGTTTCAGACTGTAGTCACCCAGTTCAGACCTCCTTCGATTCTCACCACCTAGTAATGATCATCTATTTGATTCTTATTACTAGTAGAGTTAGGATATCAATCGTTATTGATCTGGTCCTTAGACAATGCACTTCCTAACTGACCTAGGCACTGGTGTTTCCTTTCCTGAAAATAGTATGATTAGATCTTGACCAACACATAAACACTTTATCAATTCAGAACATAATCTAAATCTCTTCTCATGTAATCATTCTCTTTTCAATCTCAATCTCAACCTCAAATCTCAAAATTTAACTAAATCATTAAACCATCAATACCATTAAATTTAAATTATCAATTAATCTATTTTATTAAATCCACATTACCAAAGAATCAAACAATCAAAACAGAAAGTCAAATTTTTTTTGTTAGGGTTTAGCTTGGGCGAAAATCTAGCTTGAGCAAGAATCCCCTCGCTTGAGTGAAAATTATCTTGCTTAGACGAAAACAGTCTAGAAAGCACACTTGCTCCAGGGTCATTCTCGCCTGGACGAGACTACCTTCTCGCCTGGGCGAAGTACTTCTCGTCTGGGCGATATTGGACCCGAGAGCACCTCTCAAGTTTCCAAGTGACTTTGCCTGGGCGAGATTGCCTAGTCTGGACGAAAAATGCAGAAAAGTCAATAGTATCCACTACCTCAGAGTTACCATGCATGCCTCAAATGACTAAATTGGGCAAAAATCAACCCACATACAGTATGAATGATCTACTTTAGCACAGATTATCTATTCAACAGATCAACATATCATCAATTCTCACAGAACCACATCATACATGCAAGAACATACATCAATAAGAAAATTAAATCTCAATTTCAGACCTACAGAAACCTTCACATATGCATTTCACAAACCCCAAACCTATCAAACCCTAATCTATGATCACACCTAAGTCAGACAAAAATGGAGGTCAATTTTCCTTACCTGAATTGCACTAGAAGTTCTCTATAACAGCCCCAAAGCCTAAGATCTTCAAGAACTCGAATCTGCATCAAAGGATCTCTAATCAATGATCAGACTAACACATTAGGAAACTGAGCTCACAGAGGCACCGTCTGATGACTCAGAGGCCACATGTAGCTCATTAAGCAGAGGAAAAACGAAAATCTAAAACTGGCTCCAATAGGAAAGGGCAGAAAATGAACTTACTCTAATGAAAATTCTGATCGGATAGGCTTGCTCTGTTCTCCACCACAAGTCCAATGGTGGACTCTGCTTGAGAAACTGATGGGAAACCAACACAAAGACTTAGAAAGAAGTAAACAAAAAAAAAAGGAGATAAGGGGTTTTTAGAGAGATAGTGGCTCAAGTAAGAATGAGACTTTCCTATTAACTTTTTGTATAAATATATGTTTTCAGTCTAAATAAAATTTAATAATATAATAATCATGTGTTCATTCCACTTATACTCAGATGATAGACTTTGTTGTTACAATTTATAATTTTAACTTAAAACATAATTATCAATCTTCATATTATATATATATATATATATATATATATAACTATTTTTTTTTTCTAATTAAGATAGTCAATATTATTTAATTTTACTAGTCACGTCTGTTTTTCTAAATGAAACTTATTAGAAGTTCATATCAATAATTATTAAGTTATTAAAAACTTTAATTTTATTAATTAAAAATTATATTTTAGAAGATTTTATAAAGCAACTAAAATTTGTTTATATTTTATTCCATTAAATTTTAATGATTAAATGTGAAGATAATATTATGTATTGGAATGTAAGATTTTTATCTCGTGGAAACAAAATGCTGGAACAAAAACAAACCTCTTTTGTAGTTAAGTCGGGGTTTATGAGAAAATAAATAATGTTGTTTTTTTTTCTTTAAAACGGTGGCTTCAAGTTATTAAGACAGTGGAGCATCGATCCCTTGTCCATAAATGAGTGGAAGGTAAGAATATTGGTGGAAGGTCATATCCGGACAAAACGCAACCACAGACGTTACAACTAATTGCCTTTTGTCAACTCATGTGATTTTTTCCTTCCATTATTCTGTCCTTGAAAAAGTATCATTTTATTAAAAATATTATACATTTTACCAAAACATGACAAAATTCAATGTCTATTTCAAATTTTTTTAAAAAATGAAAAAATTATTTAATATAAATTTAGGAGATATATCTACAATTTTCTTTAATTTTGAACCAAATATGATTTTATTAAAAATATTTTAGTGTTTAAATAAAGATATAAGAATACGATTGTCTATTTGAAAATTAGAAGGTATATAAATGCCATTTAATATAAAATTAGAAAGGTAAGTGTATCATACTTAACCTATATACGACCATTTGAAAAAAAAAAATATACTATTAGTCACTTTGGTAATAGTCAGCTACCAGACTATTTAAAAATGGTTTGAAAAAATTCAAAACTGATATACTTAAAGACGATGTGATAATGTAAAATAAGTATTGATTTAAGTTATTACTACATAATTATCTTACTAATAGATAGAGTGTTCTTATATAACAATTGTCTTTATTCATTCACTTGTATTTATTTTAATTTGAGTATCTTTACATGTACCTCTGTTCCATCTGAAGATACCTCTGTATCTGAAGATACCTCTGCTCAATTTGAGCTTAAAAGAAAAATTTTAACATCTTACTCAACCTCAACCTGCTTACTCACTGCATTTAAACATCCAACACAAAAACAATAAGTATGATTTTATTTAATGTTAAAAAAAATATCATTTCATTAAAAATATAAAAAATATAACTTTCTATTTTTAGAATAAAAAAATATAAATTTTATCTAAATAAATTCATGAGGGGTAGATACAACTATTTGAACTTTAAACTATAATCATTTTATCACACTTTATTATAGTTTTCCTAGGTTTGGTTGTATTTAGTGAATGGGATTCTCTTGTATAGTCAACTAAATTAAATTTTTGCTTTATTCCAACTTTATGATAACCAAACCAATAAAACCTAACATCTATTAATAGTATTAATTTAAAGTTGAAAACATATTCATTCAAATACGAAGCATAGTTTTTTACTTTTGAATTTGAAGTGAAAAGCACATAAAATATTATAAATATGAAATATATTTTTAGGATATTATAAACAGTTCGTGTAGTGTTTTTTTAAATAATTTGGGTCCATGACATCTCAATTTAGATTACGTGTATTATTATTCTCGTTAAACAAATAATAAATATTAAAATAATTGAATTTAATATTAAAAAATATTAGATGTCAAAAATATTTAGTTAACATAATTAAGATATTAACACAATATAATTCTTTTATAGGAACACGAGATATAAATAAACTGAATAAGAAAAGAAAGAAATTAAATGAATCAGATTTTTAACTTATTTTCAACATAATCTGGGTTTAAAAATATTTATAATCAATATATAATGAGTATTTTTTTTATTTTTTTTCCTCTGAAAAATAATTTCTTTATTATTAGTCCATCTAAATTTGAAAATAAATACAAACAGGCGACATTCATTAACCGTAAAAGGTATGTAATATATTACTAATATATGAATATTTTGAAAAATGTAAGATTCATAAAAAAAAATGTTATTTATTTATTTTAAAATGAAGGTTAGAAACTGGAAATAATTATTTTAGATTTTAAAAAGAAAAAATATTTGCAAATAATAAAACAAAAATTTACCCATCAGGACAAAAAATAATTATTTTAATTTTCAAATGCATAATTTTTGTAGAAAAAAATAAAAAAGTGTAAAACGTATTTTACAAAAACTAAAAGCATATTCAGTTCTTTTACTTTTTCATTGGCTATAAATAAATATTTTTTTTTCTAAAAGTTTTAGATTGCATTTGAATTGGAAAGAATTAAAAATTATTGACAAATTAAATATTTTTTAAGCTGGCTATAAAGTTAGATCTGATAAACTCATCACAAACCAAGTTGTATTGACTTAGATGGATGATTTGATTTTGAGCATCGTTTGAAAATAAAATCAAACTTATTTGAAAAAAATAAATTTGTATTTTAATTTAAAATTGAATCAAACCAACTTATTAATATCCTTATATTTTCCTCAAATATTATTTGTATCAAATAAATTCTAATAATTTTATATCTCCAATTTCAACAGTAGAGATTTTCTTTTTTCATAGACGAAGGCAACAAAAACTAATTTTAGAAACCAAAAGGTCGATATACTGGACAAAAATAACTGATCTATCGCGCGAGGCATGTCTATTCGATGGTGTGAAAGGCCAAGATGGAATATAATTTTGATAATGTTGTTTGTGAGAACAAATTTCTTTAAGAAAATAAATTTTGATAATATTATTTAATTTATAAAATAACAGGAAAGATATAAAATAAAGAAGCATAGGAAATATAAAAGTAGAAAATAAACTAAATTATGTTGTTTGATGGATAAAAATTACAAAGAAAAGATGAAGAGATTTTGTATCACTTACTTAGATGGACCAAAAAATATATAATTTTTATATATTTGTTAAACTTGTTTAAATCACTGTATTATTTTTTAGCGTAAAACGATTTATTGATTTGACATTGTATAATATTTAAAAAACTAAAGAGAGAGGCATCTTCTCCTATTTGATGCCATTTTAATTTTCAGGTAGGGTTTATTTATTGTGGTCCCAAAGGGCAAAAAATCTTCTCCTTCTTACTTTTATTCTCAAACAAATAGAATTTGTGTTCAACTCCATCTTTCTTATTCTCTTACCTTTTATTTGTCATAAAACAACCAATGAATAGAAAAAAAAAAACAAAAAAATAAAATAATATTAATGTCTTGACGTTATGTTATGGATTTAGTCACGGCTATAATCATTGTTTTGCTTGATTAGGAATAAACCAAACAAAGGTTTCCAATGAAAAAAATATTATTGTAATGAGATGGTGCCCAAATATGTGGAGCACATCCACTCATATTATCAACATGATGTCTGAAATTTCTGTATTCAAATCAATTGTTTGATAGGTATGTTAAAATAAGTTTGATGCAATGAATCAATCTGTATAATTTGGTTAAAAGGATTGAACTTTGAATTTTGTTTTGTCAATCCGTTTAATTGTTAGTTCATTAATCCTTTTTATTTATTTTATTACCTACATTTAACGATTTTGATTATTTTTAAGTAATTTTTATTTACTAGTTTTATAATGTCTTTCAAAACATATTAATTGAAAATTTTGAGGAAACTTTAAAACAAATAAAATTACTAATTATTATTAAGAATAAGTTGAATAATTAAACTCACTTTGAAATGGTCTTGAATGAAGTTGGGTTGAAATTTTCAATACAATAAAAAAAGACAAATTCTATCTAATTTAACTCACGGATTAAAATGAATTTATCCGTTTTCGTACTCTTAAACTCTCATATATCTATATACTACTATTAAAGCATAAAATAAGTTTATACATGTACAGTAGTATTTAAAATACATTGGATTTTACAAAATAAATTATTTTTATCTTAAGACGTAATAATTTTTTATTTATTTCTTTGTCTAAGTAGTTCTTAATGCTAGTCTCAACTTATAATATTATCTTGTTTCTTGTGATTATAATAATTATTATATATAACACAACACTCGTTAATAAACTTAAGTTAATTTAATAAATCACAATATTCACATTTTTATCTTTTATATAATCAAAACTTAATACAATAATTTATTAATATAATTAAATTATTATTTCATTGATGACTTTCAATACTTAACATAATAAAACACGTTCAAACAAAAATATTATTTCTTTATATTATATACCATCCATTCATATTATTTTATTTTGAGATAATATTTTATTAACATAATCTTTTAAAAATATAAAAAGTGTCATTTGAAGCCTAGAGGTTCTTTTTTTTTTTTCACTCAAACTACAAACTGACACTTAAACAATTAAATATATTAAGGGATATCTTATGAGAATAAAAAATAAACTCTCTCACTCAAATATTTAAAGTAACAGTAACATTTTAGGTATCATATTTTTAATTTAAGTTTAACTTAATCTTACAAACTGGTTTATAAGGTGTGAGATTTGTACTCACTTTATATATTATTAAAATGTTTTATCTCTAGTCGATGTGATTTTAGAACTTATTCTAAGAAGGTTGTTGGATTTATCGAATCACTCGATATTATACCACCTTTACATATAAGTTTCTCACTCGAGTTTAGGCCTCTCGGTGTGAGAGAGGTGTATTAGAGATCGTACATCGACTAAAGATGAGGTTTTTTAATAGTTTATAAATAGGTGCAAACCTAACCTTAAAATATGATTTTGTATGGTTGAGTTAGGCTTAAAGTCCACTTTTAATATAATATCATTAGACCATCTTTACATATAAGTCTCATACTTGAGTTAAGGAATCTTACAATGAAAAGGGTGTTGGGAATTTCTACATGGACTATAAATGAAGTCTTTTAATAATTTATAAATAAATATAAACCTCACTTCATAAAGTAGTTTTGTAATATTAAGTTAAAGTCCACTTCTAATATTTTTAAAGAAATGAAAACTGATTTTTATTATTTCTTACTTTTAAAGGTTCAGCTGTCATAAAAATAGAATAAATAATAAATTTATTCTTTTGATTACTCAAACTATTGAGTATAACTTAAACAATAAACTATATTACTTAACATACCAAATATACACTAAAACAATAATATTTTATCAGAACAGAAAAACATTACAGAATATCCTGTTAACATTATCATCACTTACTAGAAACTAAAGATAGTTTAATTGAAAGTTGGACTTATAAAAGTTTTTCTTTTATTCTACAATGATATCTCTATCTCAATTGATTGAAATCAAACATTAAGGAACATTTTTATTTTACATACTAATTAATTATTTATATAAAACAACGCAAACTTCTAACTACATATATTGTATCTACTTCACAAAATACACGCCTTAGATTTTAATATCTACAAGTATATAAATATCTATCTCATCAATATAATTATAGTTATCAAATTTAAATTTCTTATAGTAAAATACAATAAATTTTGCATAAATGCATTCATATCTAATTAATTTAGAATTTGCAATTCATATCAACTTACAATTTAAATTTGGTAAATTTTTCTTACCTAATATTACCTGTTCCACCTCTTCACATCAATGAAAGCATAGAAAGAAAAGGTGACTGAAAAAAAAATAAAAATCGTTTATTTATTTATTCTAAAAACAGGGATGCATCTTTAAGCTGGGTGGAATTGGTAAGAAAAAGTAGGGTATCCGTTGATGCAGGCAATGCGGCTTAGTGGTGTTGGGCCTATATTGGAATGCAATGATGGTGTTATCATAAAATATAAATGGACTCCAACATTTTAGGGTCACTACACCCTAAAATATCAAATCACTCCTCTAACAAAAATAAAATTAGAAAATCATAATTTAGTATATTTAAAATGAATAATTAAGAAATATCTGTTTATATTGAAAGAGAAAAAATATGTTACTTTTTTATGGACTACAGATCTTTTTCCATCACAATTAATTTTATTTAAATTGGATAGGACCGCTCAATGTACTGTTTTTTGAACTAATTTTTGTTCCGCAGTATTAAACTAGTCCTCAAAAATTTCAAAATTATAAATTTCAGTGTACTCATCCAAATTAAAACTTTAAAATCTAATATTTTAATATTGATCTGCATGTCATATACCTAAGTTGTGTTTTTATTGTTGTTACAAGAATTAACAAAAATGTATTTGATTATATGTTAATAATTCAAAATAAGCTTTAGTATCCTAAAATAGATATATAATTTTAATTTATATTATGTTACATGAAAACATTAACATCGGTGAAAAACTTTTCACTATCGATCTTTCCCGTTTTTCTACTTTTAACCTACACACAAAATATAGGATAAAAATATATAGATAGGAAAACGAAAATTATTCAATGTTATTGGAAAAAAACACATTATATATCTCTATACTTTTAAGAAAATAATATTAATAATAATAATAATTACATTAAAAAAAAGTAGGTAATTTATATTATATTGTGTTACTGCGTGATTTATAATGTGTTGGAGTACTGAAGGGTGTGCGGGATACTTACTTTTAACATTTAGATACCTTTTTTTATTTTTAAAATATAATTAATGATAAAATAAGAATATAAAATGTATACATTTAGATGAAAGAAATTTTGTTATCTATTACTAGTAACAAAGAGACACTTCGTACCTCTATATATATTTAAAGAAAAAAATAACGTTAGCAATAATGATTATATAAAAAAATATTTGGTTAATATATGGTAATTAAATTTAGTGTTATAATAATTTTTTTTTAAATACAATTAAGAGTAATATATGAATATTAAATATGTATATCCTTTATACTTTTTATAGATATTTTTAATTTTAAAATATACTTAAGAATAAAATAAAAATAAAAAATATGTATATAAAAAAGAATAATCTCTTTTTACATATAGTTATAGATATTAAATATTTATAATTTTAAAATATAATTAAAGATAAAATAAAAATATGAAATTTATATAGGGAAATGTCATTATATATATATATTGTTGCAGAGTACAAATTTAACCTTTCATTATTTAGAAACGTTATATAATCAATAATCAACTAATTTTAAAACTGTATCAATGTGACTTTTCCATTCAAATTATTACAAATAGAAAGAGGTTAAAAAATATAACTTGAACCACGTAGTTATCCTATTATTGTAAATTTGTTATAACGTTTTTTAACCTCTGGCGGAGGATATAAGACAAAACAATGCATCAAACATATCGATGTCTGTGTGCGAAGAATACGACGAGCATGGTCGTTTGCGATTTTTTAATATTTTAAAATATATATACATGTATTTATATATATATTTATTTATATATTTGTCTTCTGGATTGATTGGATCGAACTTTGAGTAATTATGGTTCCTTTCTCTCGTCCAAATACTAACCCTTCCATTCCATTTGATTAGGAGCTATTCCGTCGGACGTATATATAATAATTCTCACTAACCCTTCTACCCATTTGAGTTACGATCAAAGTTTTAAGATTAACTGTTTCACACAGCATTAGTTGCAATGGCTGCTTCATGCTTTTCTATTTTTTTTTCTATTTTTTTTTTTTTTTTTTAACGGCGAAAGTGATACTGTTTAGTATCAATATGCAACAGTTCGAGTCGTTGCAAACTCAGGAATGTTCAACAAAATGAAATTTCTGATTAATAATTTCGTACTGAATACAAGATATGCTACTTATACTAAGTTAATTGAAATGCAACATGGGGAGAATAACCAACCCAAACAGAATAACAAA
>Ga0099825_1004615_pt1 | contig 17995 bp, 4 predicted proteins | sample SiratroredBW_FD_76838 | JGI IMG/M metagenome (GOLD analysis project Ga0099825, IMG submission 76838) | Root nodule microbial communities of legume samples collected from California, USA - Siratro red BW | ecosystem: Host-associated > Plants > Roots > Nodule | place: USA: California | collected...
AAACCTATGGTGACCGTGAAAACTGACCGCACGAAATGGTCTCTCAAAACCCATTGACCCTCTAATAACCACTCTATGAGGCATTCTTCATGCACTACCACCAGTTATTGCATTGCTGCATCTCAATATTTTTTATAATACTTAAATACTTTTTTTTATAGTATAGTTCAGAATATACATTTTACATTTTAGATTTTTATATATATATATATATATATATTTTAAATTTTGGATTATATAATTTAAAATATAATTTTTATCAAAAAGATTAGGGATGTAAAATTAATTTAATTCTTTTTTATCAAGAATATAATTATCATTTTGTTGAGGTTTGATGGAAACACTCCTTCTTCGTGTATCCAAGTACTTTCTTTATGCACTTCCATAATCAAAGTAAAGGTATCATTTTATTCTTTTCATTTTCTACACTCTTTTTCAGTTATTTTTACTCCGAATTTTATAATTTGAAATATAAAAAAATTATTCTAACTCTAAAAATTATATAATCTAGAATATAAGTTTTAAAACTAATTTTAATAATTTTGGAATTATGGAGGTGTAGGAAGAAAGGTACGGAGGTGTAGAGAGAAACAGTCTGAAAAAAAAAATCATCTTCACTTTTCCTTCTATTTAAAAAAAAAAAAAAACTAAAGTAAAACTATTCAAAAGTAAAAAGTAAAAGCATTACTTTGCCATGAAGTGTGGTTTAAGTAAAGTCTAATACGAAAAGAAAATGTAATAGCAGTAAAGGTTTTGTTAAAAAAGAAAGATTCTCTTTCTTTAATAAAGGTTTATCATAAAAAGATGTTGAATATTTCGTATTTGTAGAGCAGGAAAGTTATTTCTTTAAATATTTTAGCAGTGAAAAATATTTAATCAGTTCAAACAAAATTAATGAGTTAAAAAAATTATTATTATCTTACAAATTTTGTATATAATGTGTGACATCAGCATGAGCTCGGTGTGTTTTGTCTGCCCACAAAGAAGCACCGACAGCGTCGCATAACCTCGATGGTTAAGAATGGAAAAATGTGAAATTCTTTTGTTATTTTACACTTTCACGGGTCACAACAATTTACATCTTAAAATGTTCATTTGGAATTTTTTTTTAGCAGTGGAAAGTTTGGTTCAATAAAATGGGGTTTTTCTTACTTATATATTTTAAATTAATTTTATCTAATATGAATTTTTTAATATATTTTTCTCTGTATGAAATTTCCAACCATTGAAATAATATAATTAGAGTAAGTAAAACTTCAAACTTAAAAAAAATAAAATTCACATGTAATAATTCACTCTACCAATATTATCTTAATCAATTTAAGATAAAAAAATTCAAATACTGCCAAATTTTGCATGCAAACAAATGATATGTATTTCTTTGTTCTTTTTCTCTTAATTGCCCACAGATTTGCGTGGGACCAAACGCGTTCATGTTCCCACTTTCCAAAGCCTTCTTATTCTTAATATTATTCTAATTTTTGTATTTATATTTTAGTATTAATATAAGGTAAAATCAATTTATTAGTGTATATATTAGGAAAAGAATGAAGCTTAGTTATTTTAGTGTCTTACCACACTCATCATCATTATCTCTTAAGATTTTTCTATACTTCCAGCTCACCACAAATTGTCTTCCTTCGTGTCACGAGAAACACAACTTTCTTACGTAGTTTAATAATTCAGTTCACTTGTTTCTGTATAATATAATTCCGTTAATTGCTCTCCACACAAATTATTAATGTTTTTCCTTTTCAGCACAATCCAAGACAAATTTATGTGTTTAATACAAGTAGGAAGGCGAAGTATTTTTCCTTTAGTTAACTAATAATTAATGGTTGTTTTTTAATCATATTAGAATATGTGGCTTTATAATTTTTTATAAATTTAAGTATTTTTAATTCATTTTTTATTACAAAATTATTTTAATAAATACGTAAAATAATTTTTTTTTTCATTTAGGTAGTATATTATTATTATTATTATTATTATTTTAATGAGATGAGGGAATTGTTATTCTCATCTTCGTATCTTCAATGCGTCCATAAACTTTATTTTTTCATATTTAATCTTCTAGAGGGAATTCACTAGAAAATTATCAGAAATTTAAAACGAACGATAAAATCCTTAGATAAAAGTAAAAGTAGTTTGAATAATTAATAGAGTAGTTTTTTTAATGAAAACTTAATTAAAATTCTCAAATTTATTTATAAAATTTAATTAATCCTTTATAATGTAATATGTGAATCCGTGACTTAGTCTGGAAGAGTCGGTGCAGCTGTACGCTATTCAATAATAATAAAAAAACGCTGAATGAAATAAAATAGAAACAAATAGCATTATTTATTATTTAGAAAATGTTATGTTAGGGTGAAAAAAAAATACTCTGTGGTATTTAAATTCGAAATAGAGAGACGAGACCAGATAAAAAATATCTATATCTTTATGTTTTATAGTTTAAATTTTAATACGGTTTTAATATAAAGAGTTTTCTATTATTAAGTCATCTGTCAATTCAAATATGTTTTTTGAAAGTAATTACTAACAAAACGATAGTTTTAATTGTATAACAAACTATGATTTGATAACATATTATAAAAATATTTAAGATGAGGTGAGTTGAACATCAATATGTTACGGAGTGTGAGAGGACTTATTATTTTTAAAAGTCAATATTACTTTTAATTTATTAAATGAATAGTTAAATAAATCTTCATTATAGTTTTAGTAAACATATTTATTAATAGAAAGGAGTAAATGAATAATTATATAAGTTTATCAATTTAGTATATTAAGACAGGTTTAAATTTTTTAAATTTATTTCATGAAATAATTATCTTAAGCAATAATAAAAGTAATATAATATTTAACATATATTTTATACATGTATTGATTTATAAAGATTGAATTTTATTTAAATATAATACATATCTTAATTAATTAATTATAAGTTAAACTAACTGTTAAATACAATATGCAGTCAAGAAACATATAAATTAGAATATTTTTTACTTTTTAAAATTAAATATTATGTTTAAATTTAAAATATTATATTCGATAACTTTAATATATTATGTGACTTTCCCTATAAAATCAAATATTATATTTATTAAATATAATATGTAGAAAAATCATTAAAGATAAAAGTTTAAAGATAAATTGTTATATTTTTATATAAGATGCGTTATATTTTAAACTTTTATTTCAAAATATATCTATCAAAACTTATTATTTTAAACATTAAAAGTAGTAATACTTTAATATATTGAAACATACAACGCATTTAATAAGTAGTATATTGTGGTCAACAAATATCACATATAAAATATGCAGTAAAACGGACTCTCCAATAATATTAAATGTATGTAGTTAATTTATTAATATAATAGTTTAAAATGTATAATATTAAACGTATACTATTAGTTAATTAGAAACTCAATTGGTTTATGATTAATTATCACATAACAAATTGTAATGTTTAATTATATAATAATCTATGATTTGACAGTACAGTACAAAAAACATTTATATTATCCGAATATTGTAGTTAAATTCCTATTTATTTTAAATTTGAATTTATTATTTTATTATTATTTCAGACAGAGTTTTATTTATATTAATTATTATTAGGAATTATGGGTGAAAATCCTATTAGGTTAAATTGGTTAGTGCGAAAGTAGAAGAAGCTCAAAAAACTGAAAACTGATACTGAAAAAGGAAAAATAAACTGACCCCGCGAAAAAGGAGCACGTAAGATCCTCATCAACTACGCAGAATAATCACAAAACGACACCTTCCATTCACGTTCCACTTATTGCGTTACTTTTCATCTCCACTGTTCTTTAATGCTGAATGTGAACCTCTGTGAGTGAGTGAGTGAATTGTAGCACAAAACCTTTCTCTTTCTTCTTCTTTGTTCTGTCTTCTGCTACCACTCTATCTATGCATCAAGCTCCTCCAACACTGTAACTAAAACTCTTCCCTATAACTGCTCAAACTATCTTATTCTCATTCTGCACTGTTTCCACATTCAGTGATAAAAGCCTTATTCCATTTTCACATTTATCTCACCATTCACTTATTCCACATTCAGTGTTGGGAAAGCTTTTTGTTTTAACGACCCATTTGGCAAAAGGCCCCATCTTTGAGGGAAATAATGGGAGGGGGCAAATCCAGATCTTCCATTCTAGTGCTCTCTTTCTTTGTGTTCCTCTGTGTTTTTGCAAGGGCGCAGCAACAGCAACCTATAAAAAACGTTGTTGTTTTGGTTATGGAGAACCGTTCCTTTGACCACATGCTGGGGTGGATGAAGGAGAGAATCAACGCGTTAATCAATGGGGTAACAGGAGATGAATGCAACCCTGTTTCTACTAAAGGGTCGAAGCAAGATTCAATTTGCTTCACTGATGATGCGGAGTTCGTGGATCCGGATCCGGGGCATTCATTTGAAGATGTGTTGCAGCAGGTGTTCGGTTCTGGTTCAATCCCTTCCATGAATGGGTTTGTGGAACAAGCATTGTCCATGTCTCCGAACCTCTCTGAGACTGTGATGAAAGGGTTTAAGCCCGAGGCTGTGCCGGTTTATGCTGCTTTGGTTCAGGAATTTGCGGTTTTTGATAGGTGGTTTTCTTCAATTCCGGGTCCAACACAACCCAATAGGCTTTTTGTGTACTCAGCAACCTCTCATGGTTCCACAAGCCATGTCAAGAGGCAGTTAGCCAAAGGGTACCCTCAAAAAACCATCTTTGACTCTATGCATGAGAATGGCCTAGACTTTGGGATTTACTTTCAGAACATACCCACAACTTTGTTCTATAGGAATCTAAGGAAATTGAAGTACGTGTTCAAGTTCCATCAGTATGATTTGAAGTTCAAGAGAGATGCCAGAAATGGGAAGCTTCCACCCTTGAGTGTGATTGAGCCTCGGTATTTTGACTTGAAGGGCTTGCCGGCGAATGATGACCACCCATCTCACGATGTTGCACATGGCCAAATGCTGGTTAAGGAGGTTTACGAGGCTCTAAGAGCCAGCCCTCAGTGGAATGAAACACTTTTCATCATTACATATGATGAACATGGTGGATTTTTTGATCATGTGAAGACCCCTTTTGTCAACATTCCTAATCCAGATGGGAACACCGGACCTGCTCCCTATTTCTTCAAGTTTGATAGGTTGGGGGTTCGGGTGCCTACTATTATGATCTCTCCTTGGATCAAGAAAGGAACTGGTAATCTCAAAATCCGATTTAACTATCCTTTTTTAGCTTCTACTCTTTTGTCAAAGCAATTTACTCATATTTTTTTTATGATAGAGATGTCAGACAATTATCTCCAACACTTCTTTTATAATGGGGAGTATGGCATGTTTTTATTCCATTGGATGCCACATTAACTTTTCTGGGACCATTGTCCTTTCTGATTATCGGTATTCCGGTGCTGTTACTTTGAGTTCGATGTAGTTGGCTGATTTTTCTCTTCTTGAGGCTACAGGAACATGTTTGTCCTTTTCCTTGTGTTTTGAGAGATTAAGGACTAAGGATTGTTGTTTTCTAGTCAAATTTAGTATACAAACCACATACGGTTCTGAATACTTTGTTTACCAAATCTTCTTGGTTGCATTTGTTAGATTCTAAAGCTTCAACTTGCTTTCGATTTAGTTTGACATGCCAACTAATTTTAATTTACTACTTGGTCCATTTTCCCAGTGATTAGTGGTGCCAAAGGACCTGCTGAAAACTCAGAATTTGAGCACTCTTCTATTCCTGCAACCCTAAAGAAGATCTTCAACCTTTCCTCCAACTTTTTGACTCACAGAGATGCTTGGGCTGGGACATTCGAGCATGTTGTTGGAGACTTAAGTTCACCCAGAACGGATTGCCCAGGTATCCAATCTACCCTTTTTATGTTAATCAATTGAATTTCTCAATAATACATTCCAATATGGATTACAAAGTTATAGACTTGAACATAGATAGCCAAAAAGGGAAGTCTTCAACTCTTTGAACAAGATTTTTATACTATCATTCAATCATAAATTGTCATGTATGATCAGTTTATTAGCTTTAGTAGAAGCTACGTTAGAAGTTTATACTTATCATGATTTCTGATTGGTTTACAGTTTAAATTTTTTTACAGTGGAACTGCATAGAAATTAAACTAAAACCTTATATGATGTAGAACAAAGTGCTAAGACAAGGTAATGTATGCATTTCAGTGACTTTGCCGGACGTGACCCCTCTAAGGAGCAGTGAAGCAAAAGAAGATGCAGGCCTGTCTGAATTTCAGAGTGAGGTAGTTCAATTGGCAGCTGTTCTTAATGGGGACCATTTCTTGAGCAGTTTCCCTGATGAAATGAGCAAGAAGATGAGTGTGAAGGAAGCTCACGAGTATGTTCGGGGAGCTGTCTCAAGGTTCATAAGAGCCAGCAAAGAGGCTATCAAGTTAGGGGCTGATGAATCTGCTATTGTGGATATGAGATCCTCTCTCACTACTAGATCTTCAGTTCATAATTAAGACAAAGCAAAAGGAAAAAACAACAAAGAGAAAACAAAGTTGTGTGGCCATCTCTCTATCTAATTATGATAGTTTTAGGTCATCTGATAATTCCTGTGCTAGATTTTGCTGTTGTGAAAGTGGAATGCTAAAGAAGAGTGAAGGGAGTTTGCTAGATTGCTATGAGTATTATTAGTTGGCTGTGAAAGGACTGGAAGTCTCTGAAGGTGACAAAGTCTCTGGCTGATAGAATTCAAGGAAATTTAAAAAAATAAAAATCAAGAAAATGATGGCTTGGCAAGTGAGTAATTTCGAAATGGAAAACTCCAATGCTGTTGTAAAAAGTACAAACTCATAATATAAATGAAGCTCCATAATTTTTTTTTAGATTTTCCTGTATCATGTGAATTTTTTGAACAGCGATTCTGGAAGGATAGACAAACAAAAAGCACTGCCTCTTTGACCAACTAAGAGATTTAGTTTCAATTTGATGTCAGAGATGCAAGCAGTGAAGTTAAATTTTGATTATTTATTGGATATGGCGTATTTTAGTCGCATGAGCCATGAAACGAATCCAATAAAAACTAAAGGGCTAAATTTAAAAATCATTCGCCTGCATACCATACCAAAAAGGAATGAAATACAAAACAGGAAGGTTCTAAGGTATTTGTCAACATGTCATTTCAGTTGCAAAGTAGATTTATACTTATTCAGCATTTTTCTAAAACCTATTCGGCATGAGTTACACAATCATAAATAAATATAACGGTTTTTTGGCGCTTGTGCTGTTTTTCCAGGGAGTGAAAACAAGGATTGGAAAATCAAATCCGACAAGGAAAAGGGATTATGATCCTTCTGCATTACACCACTTAAGCGAATATCTCAACTATAGTCAATATGCAAGTGGCTAAGATATACTAATAATGTCGTTTGATATTATTCGAATACATAACAGTTTGTGTTTACCAACCATCACTACCCCTCTTACAGTGGAAATGCTGTACATGGTAAGAACAGAGTATTTACTGTATACTTAATCCACCAGGGGGATTAGTCTGCTTAAAATGTGAAAGGTGGAACATATTCTGGATGAAGAATTTCGGCAATATGCAGAATTCCAAGAAAAAATCACACCAGATCATGCTGCCCTACAGGAGATATATAGTGAGATTTACGATACCATAAGATCCTAATTCTTCAATAGAGTTTATTAATATATATTTATCCTATAAAGCAGAATTCAAAAGAGTCAGTGAGATCGTGACACTTGATTATATCTATAATTTTTTCATTCTTCCCGTAAAAAGTTGTAAGCAACATATATCTTTTGCTGTTAGTCGGTTCTGGACAACTGGACTCTCTCATTTTTAAAATGATATTATTTCCCCTTTCAATTGTCAGACAAACTTTTAGAAATATCTTCAACAAAGATACCGATTAATTTCCTTGACATTCAATCATTAACTCCTAAACTAAGTGGAAGATACTCATCACATAAAACGACCCCCCCTTGTTTTTGGATGCACGATTGAAAAGCTGAACGTGCATCAGCACCACTATCTATTTGTATATAATACTACTGCAGACCAACATAATACTTAGTTGCTTTTTCGTTAAAAGTACACGAGGACCTAGATGTAAGTTGTAAAACCAAACATGCGCCAAGAACCACCACCACCTTGCCATTCCATTCCTAAATGCTCAACCAAATAAATAGATCTGAAACATAAAATGCAGTGCATTCACCTAAGTAACAAGCTATAAAATGAAAAAAATGGTGATACAATCAAGTTTAATCTCAAAATACAGGAACCCTTCTCTACGGTTCAAAAGAAAGCAGTTAGTTACATTTTCTTTTGTTAAAGATTAGGAGGTTGCTATTTTATAAAATTTATGAGGAAAAAATCTACAAGCCCATTGGACAACCATTTTCAGACAAGCTATCATCATTACGGCTTTCTGAAAGATCAACTGATACATCTTCATATGGAAAATATCAAGCCTTGTTGTCATTTACTGTACTCTGAATCAGGTTTCCATTTTCCGGGACCACTCTACAAATTTAAGTATTCGTCCCAAACTTCAGGTTGAAAAAGGACTTTGCCATGTTGATATATCAGTGATAAGATCACGCAGTTGATCTATGAGTGTCTTCAGGAGCAAGTTCTTGTTGGCAAGCTCCTACATGTATGGCAGAAGTTTAATGTTTACCACTGATGTAATTAAAACAGAAAAAAGACAGTCTATCAACCACTTCAGCTAATACCAAGGGGTCATAAATTGTTTCAGAAATAGGCTAAAAATATATAAAACCCATAATAAGGAAGACATTAGATTCCGTTATATCTTAAGAGAACATGACGGAAAAGTAAATGCTTCTTTGCAACGAACTAAAATCTGCCCCTAAAACGAGAATTTCAAAGCTCAGCCGTTGTAAAGAACAGCGATAAAGAAAAGAGACAGAGATTATTCATTAAAAACCTAGTTCAAACCTACCCTTCTTAGAGATGAGGCTCGCTCCTGCAACTTAACAATCTCAGCGTCATCTGCAGTGCTAGCAGCTGAACCGGTATCAAATGCTTTTGACTGTAATACTAACCACGTTAGTTGAACCAGAAAATAAAAGCTTCACTTGACATAGTTTAGTTGTAAAGCTCACAAAAAATATTACGAACATATACCTAATCAAACAAGTGATATACGAATGAAAACAAAACGTTGTCTACCAATATCCTTTAAGTGTCAAGTTACACTGTGCGTTCTATATCTACATTAGGGAGAGTTTGTCTACCAATATACTTTATGAATAATTTTCTTTTACTCCAATCATCAATAACTTCAAATTCCAGTTTATGGTACCACAATATAGCAGAATTATGTTTAGCAAATTATGAACTTATGCAAAGTGGTATGTACCAGTCAGTTTAATATCCCTTTAAAACTAATATTTTAAAGATTAGTTTGTCATTGATTTTTTTATAGTCATATAAAGCTTATCCGTGTTTTTTTTTATAACCCTACTTTTTAAAAAGGACATCAAATGAACCTTAGAATAGAGAATTTGTATCATCTTTTTACCTTCTCTGAAAAATGTCCAAGGAATTAAGATTGAATTCACAATCCATTAGCTAAAAACCTGGTTTAGCAAAATAATAACTAGTTATTGCAGAGGATGGCTCTGCAGAACTAAAGAGGAAACCACGAAAGGGAAAAAAGGGGAGGTGGCACTGTAGTGGGACAACGATGGCACTGCAGTGGAATGCTGACAGTGGAACACGTCCCAAGCTGCAGAACACATCGCAGGCAGCAACAGAATAAGCCACAGGTAGTGGCAGCAGAAGTGTCACCGGTGGCTGAGCGCAACAGCTATAGTTGCTGAAACAGAACAACTCTACAGTTTAGGTTGTGACAGGTAGGTATCTAGCTTAGGTATTTTTAATTGTGGATTGGGTTTGGACTAGATTGTATGACCCAACCCCTTTTTCAAAATATAAAATCTAAGAAACCTGGGGTCAGTGCAGCCTGATCTGAGGGCTGGCAGCAATTTCCACCATGGCTGTTCGACAAGGACATTGCACAACGTCCAAAGTGGCCACAAGCCATAGTGGAAAACCCAATTCGCCACTGCCACGCAGTGTTGGCCAGAAAAAATCTGTCACAGCTTTGTGCCATGGTCTTTTTTATAACACTGAGCACCATGAGTTAAACTTGTATGGGTCAACACTCAGCAACTGGATTCCCTAAACTTACAAACTGTGACATAAATCTACTTTAGTGCACATAAATCTACTTTCGTTCCTAAGACTTTGCCACTAAATATTTAAGGACAACTCATGTTTAGGATTATATTTCTGAACTCTGAAACTAAGGCCTTTCAGATTTCTGACTCTGTAACTGAACACCACATCTCAGTTTAAACCTCCGGGGCCATCACGATGTGGCACCAATGAATCTTGGAATTACCAAGGGATGGCACTAATCTTAAGGTGGAAGATCTTAGTTTTTATAATGTATTCAATGAATATTCACGTGAACAATTGACAGCCACAATACATCCTAAATATCAAGAGTAGGGTTCTCAATAGTGCATCATAGTGACACAGCAATGCTGTTGTAACACAGCGCAACCAGGGGCCGCACATTGCTCACATCACTGACCACTTTCCAGCAGCTTTTGTGGGAGAAATAGCATGGATTGCAGCAGGATACCACTGCAATGCTGTGACTTCAAAATCCTTCTTACTTAGTTGTTAGGCTTGTTTCTTGGAAGGCAAGGGGTATGTCAAGGATTTTTGGGGAAAACACAACAAAAAGGGGTGAGACCTGCATTCATCTACATCTATTCTCTCTCCAGCGACAAGACCTACAGTCTCCCTGTCTCTGGATATGACGAGACACAGTCCCTCTGTTTCTGACTAGACTCGTTCCTTGTGTCATTCGTTGATATTTACTTGTCTGTTTTGTTTAAAACACATATGGCTTTTATTAGTGGTTACAATGACTTTAGCTCATGTATTTTCTTGTATGGCGACTTTTTATTGATAATTATGAATCACGATTATTTAACAACCTTCTATCATTGAGAATTTAGACCTATATAATAAACTGTATAAAAAAATTCAGAATAGTGGTCATCCCACAATAGCATTTTGTGATCGACTGCTAATCCAGGAAGTAAAAAAATTTGATCTCATAACTACTAATAAGTGAAGTATGTGAGTTAAGGGCAACCTTAAAGACGTCTCCATTTCTAGAACTAGATTTTTGAAATCTTTTCAGATCTCAATACAGGGAGCGTTGAACTACTCCCATTTCCAATCCAATCCAACTCAACGTATTATCCTTTTACATTAACAATTTAATGTAAAAGGATTAGTACGTTCCCATCCTCTCACAGCTCTATAAAGTCTATTGCATTCAGTTTTGGCACATAATAACAGTTCACAAAATCCACGAATCAAGAGAATTCATTGTCAAAATGCATTTCACAACAAAGCAAACACGTAATGGAGATTCAAGATAAAGTGAACGAGCGAAATCAGGTACCTTCTGGGAGTTAGGAATGGCAGTGAGAATGGTCCGGAGCGCGGCGACGGCGTTCTTGTAGCGCAAGCGGGCCTCTTCGAGGACGCCTCCGGCACCGGCAGAGGCTGTGGCGCTGTCGGAGTGGAGATTGGAGTTGTCGGAAGTGGAGTCAGCGGTGGCGGAGGGGCCGTTGGGGGAGGCAGAAGTGGCGGAGGGAGAGGTGGACCAGAGAACAGGGTTGCAGAGCTCGTCGTTCATGGAAGAGAGGATCTGGAAAGCGAACTCTATGGTTTCTTCGAGGTACTTCTGCCCTTCCATCGCTAACTCTTGCGTCGTTTTCGACCTCGACATCATGCCGTTCACCGATTGTTCTTCCATTCTTACACTCATTCAGCGCCAAAACCACCAGATTTAGAATTCCTAAAACCCTAACCTTTTATAGATTCAGAAAATACAAACAGTGCCCAGAAAGATTAACTAAATCAAAAGAGTTTTGAATAAAAATTATAATTTTTAGATTTGTTAATAAATGCAGATTTTTTAAATTGTATTACAATAAATACAGAAAATAAACTAATTAATAAATTAAATTAGTAATTTAGGAGACCGAGAAGCTGATCTACAATACTACTACGTCAAATTTTATCTCTACCTCGTTTCTGCAAACACATCACAATTACATCAGGATATTGAGGACCTTTTATATGTTTTTGTGAAATCTTCTATATTTGTATGCATATAAAATTGATATTCACATGTGAAAAAAAACAAAATTTGAGAAAGAATAGTGTATTAGAGAAGCTAAAAAAATAATATAATAAATTTAAAAAGTAATGAATATGTAGCTTTAAAAAACATTTTATAATTACATATATTATTATATTAAGTTGTTGTTTATAAAAATTAGAGGACATTACTATTACTTTATTTTTAGCCCATTTGATATAATTATAAAATAAATAAACATAAAAAATATCTTAAAAATAACCTTAAGGGGTGGTATATAAATAACAAAAATTAGAACAACACTTATCATTTGGCAAATAAGTGAATAGTAATAATGTTCCTAGGAAGGCCCAGAGAAAAAAAGTTACACTCTTTCCGAAACTACCCTTTTGAGGTTGAAGAAGCACTCAGCAAAAGGATCAAGTTTCAAAGGCTGGAACAAATTTTGGTGAATTGTTTGGGAAGTAAAAGCAGAAAGAGAGTGATGGAGCAAAAGGGTCTCCATAAATGATGAGTCTGATGAGTCTTCTACCTTCTCTTGCTTTTTCTTACACAAAAACACTTCCTAAACTGAAAACTCAAACTCAAATTGGAGATAGGGTCCTACCTAATCTCCTCTCTTTGGCCCTTGCAGCAACCTTAGCCTCTCCTTTTCCTTCTCATGCAATCCCATCCCTCACTTCTCAATCCCCTCCAAGCTCCCTCACCACTCCTTTCTCTCAATCCAAGAGCTTGGAGCTTGGACTAGAAAATGGGTATGTAAATATTCTTCATGCCTTGCCCCTTTTGGAGCATTTAGTGACTTTGTAATATATATCATACATTGCATATATATTGTTTTTTTCTTATGGCAATGGATTTCTTGTTTATTATCACCAACATTCTCTTCTTGCAGAAAGATCAGACCTTGTCCATCAATCAATCCAGGTTGTATATCAACAAATCCCAAGTCATCATCTTTTTCGTTTCCTTGGCTGATTCCTGCAAATTCATTGGATGATGCTATTCAGGTTTCTAAAGCATTCCTCAGAAGTGTCCTATAATTCCATGATCTTTATTTTGACTAACTTTTCTTGCTATGGTTGTTTGGAGGTGATTTAGGCATATAGTCACTCCTTAGGTACATTTCCTTTTTGTCTAACTTATTGTTGTTGTTATTGTTCATTAATTTCTCAGAAACTTCGTGAAGCAATCCTAAAGACCCAGAAAGATGTGAAGTTCCAGCCCGTGGAAGATACCCCCTATGGTAATACAAACTCAATTCATCCTCTTTTGTTCAGTTTTAGATTAATGTATCAGACTGTGTAATTGGAATTAGGAGGATTTGATCTTAGGTTAGTTTGATATGATTTTAAGTAATAGATTTTCAAACAATTGATGTAATATCCAATACAATAAGTTTAATTGATTATCTTAAGTATTAATAGATTATTTTGTTTAAACCTGTTTATGAAAATACAACTAGAATAATATAATCCTTTATACTTTCACTAAGTTGATTATTTGTGTAAGCAAACATAAATATATATAAAAATATATATAATCAATTAATTATTAGCATAAGTCAGAATTAACACATTTTGATCTAACAAAAAATATAACGGATTATCCTAAATATTAATCCATTAATAAAAGGGTAATGATTTTAGAAAATATGAACAAATTAACACCTAGTTGATCATATCAAGTGTTGGATGAGATTATTAGAAAATCACACATCTTGCATTGGAAGCGACAAGTTATAACTCCACTTTACTAAAATTTATATGCAGGTCAATATCTAGAAGCTGAAGTTGATGGAGGATTTGGCAGAGATGTTCTTGAGTTTCTGGTGAAAGGTGATGTGGTTGCTTACAGATGTGTGGCAATGAAAGTAACTTATGTGTACCCATTCACTACTGCATTAGGAGATTCAAAGGGTCAAGAAGCAAGACTGAAACAAATCAATGACCAGTTGGGATGGTATGCTCCAAGTTTTGATTCCATGGAATAGTTTTGTTTCATGTTTTGTTTGCTTTAGTTCTTTGATTAGTGTCAAGAAGAGTGCCTTCATTGTTATGTTTTTCTTTATTATGTGTCTTCATTGTTATGTTTAAGTTTCAAGGACTCACCATGGTAGAATTTTATTTTTATCAATAATTCTATCTATTATTTTCTACAATCGTTCTTATTAGATTTTGCTGCATTTAACCTAGCCTAATTGTTTGGTAATTACCTTAGAGCAGCAGGGAAATATACTACACTTATGAAATCACGAAATTTACTTAAAGTATGTTTAGATGGAGAATTTTAAGAGAGTAATTATGTTTTGTAAACAATTTGAAATGCATTGTAACAAAATAACATAACCTTGTATTTGGATAGGACATTTTAAAACGACAATAATTTCTTTTAGAGAATTTGAAATATTTTATGATAAAATATGTTGATTGGATAAGGAATTTTAATTTTAGATTTCAGTAGAGTGATTGAATTATTTAAAATAAATAAAAAAAATCAAAGTTTATCTAAAATGTAAGAATTTCTCAAATTCATCTTTTAGTTTGGGTAAACCTTTTTTGGGTAGATTCAGTTTGGACTCTTTTTTCATGCAAATTCAAGCATTTCTTGGGAGTATCTCCAAACTCATCAATTTATTCGTTATCTCCAAACTTATTAATTTAGACCAAAATATTCTTAAAATAGTATTGTGAAGACCAAAATATCCTTTTACTCTAAAACCCTCGTACTTCTCCACGAACCTCTCTTCATTTTACTTCTATGGCGCCACCTCCAAGCACAGCCACCATTCCGTCGTGCGTTTTCTTGGCCATTTTTATTCCATCAACCTTCAATAGCAACGCATTTGAGGATTATTTGAAATATGTATGATGTATTTTTGGATTTGTAGAGTATTTGGAGGGATTTGGTGCAATTTGCGATTTGGGGGTGGGTTGCATCTCATACGAAATGAGTTGCGAAATGCTCTGTTCCGCAATGCCTATCGCTACAGAGCACCACCAATCAGCCACTACACCCTACCGTCACCTTCATGCTTCCAATTTCTGCACAACTATATCCAACCACCTCCATGTTTACTGTTGTATTCCTTCTAAAACCTCAAGAGTAAATCCGTCATTTCATAAAGGGTAAGTTTGGAATATTTTAAAATTTTGGGGGTGCCTCAAGAAGGCTTGGAGGTGCAGGAAGAAGCAGTCTTCAGTTTGATCTGGGTTTGAGTAAACTCAACTCGACCTGATGTGAGAATAACCAAACTTAGTTTGATATAGCTGCGACCTGATTTCTTTACCTAACATGGGCCAAATACGACTTGGTCAAACCTAACCTGATTTGTCTCGGTCCCACGACAAGTTCTTCCTACACCTCTATGATGTCACCCTGCACCTCCATGCCACATTGAAAATTTCTGAATTACCCTTAATATATAATAACATAATCCAATTTTATCCTTCCTTCCATTTACTTTTGAAATGTATACCGGATTTAACACCTCATTCGGTATACATTTTTCTCCTCACTCTTGTAAGTGACCACAATCATGGACTTGTCGCCTGGGCCTGCCCACCACTTCACCTCAAACAACCACAACTTCATGTTGTAGGTGACCACGATCAAGGTGATTTTGTAATGATGTCAATCCAAATATATCAGCAGAGGTTTCACCTCTGCTACATCTGTCATCCCGTAACACATTGTCATTGCGAAAACTACTAATGGCAAAGCCACACACATAATTCTCTTCATTTTGGGTGGCTGCCACGTCCAATTTTGAAATCTAATATCCAAGCATTACAACATTGTGTGGCGAAGAGTGAGGCATAGAGTTGTTCACATGCACCAAGGCATTTTCAACATCTCTCGTCCTAACTCAACTTGACTTGGACTTAAACCAACTCGGCTTGATTGAGCCTAGGGCGATTCAACTCAATTGAGCCTAACAAACTAGGCTCGACCTAGGCCAAGGCCGACTCCATTCAACCTTAGTTCGAGCCGACTCAGCTCAAACTGGGTTGAACAGACTCAACTCGACCTCGCTTGACCTAGTTTTATTAGGCTAGGCCCTACCTGGTCTCAATCAAACTAGGACCGACCTGATCCTAGCCCAACTTAGCAGAATGTGGGTTGGTCCTAACTTGGATGAATATGGACTTGGCTCGACTCGACTGAATGTTGGTTTGTCCTGACTCAGCTCAACCTCAACCCATACTAACTTGGTTGGACCTAGGCTCGGGCCGAATCTACTCGATGGCCCAGTTCAATTTAACTCGATTTGGGCTCAAGCCAACTCGGCTCAAACTTGGCCTGGGCTTACTCAACTCAACCTTGGCCTAGGCTTACTCAAGTCAACTTAAGCCTAGATCGACTCAACCCAATCTAGACTTGGATCAACTTAGTTTGACTTTGACTCAAATTGACTTGGTTCGACCTTACATGAGCCCAACCTAGTACTATCTTACTTGGATATGACGCGATCTAACATTTCATTACTTGAAAATAATGTCATTTAACATAAATTGAAAAAATATTTTGTAAATATAAAATGAAAGAAAGCTGGAAGAACTTTGAGCCAAAAATAACATCAATATAGATCTATTAACTTATCAATATTGATATTTTTAAAATTTTAATAATTACTTGATATTTAATTAAATTTTTGAAATTGGGGTAATTGAAATACTTTATTTAAATAAGAAAATTAATTCACTAAATTTAAATTGCCTTATCCAAATAAAATATTTAAAAAAATAATTTGAAATGAAACAATTCAAATTCAATATATTTTAATATCTTAAAATTTATGAAATACCAGATCCAAGTACAAGGTAAAAGAGATTGAAATTCTAAAATTTTGTTAGAATAGTTAGTTTGCTTAAATTAAAGAGTTTCAAATCCCATCTAAAAAATAAGAATTTAAAGTTTTCATGTCCTGAAATTCATGTTCTTTGTTCTTTATAATTTTTTCTTTAACTTGATTTTGATTGGGAGGTCATCCACTTGAATAAGATCCAGACATAGTTGGGATTATTATTTTTCACTTAATGTCAATTATGTTTTTTTTTTTACTTATTTTAATAGAAATTAGTTTGTAATTTAATAAATGTAACACCCAAAAAATAACATACATAAAACTAAACATTCTACTAATCATCATTAAAATTCATCAACATACAATAATCCTTTAAACTAAAGTATTTAAAAATTCTACCTTCAGAATTATACTAAAACATAATTACAAATTATCTCCAAATTATTTTTCAAATTTAACTTATGCCCAAAAGCACCAGTCATTCCAAATGATCCTCCACAGATCCATCTGCAACACCATCTGCTCCCGTGCCAAAAACACGATCATTGCAAACAGATATCAACACACAAGTACAACAAAACAAAAGGTAAGCTAACCAAAATTTTAATAATACTTGAGTATTTCAATTCAAACAAAAATATTAACACCACTCAAGTCTTTCATTCAGTTACATGCACCATCACAATATAAGACACTGACACACTATAAACTTGACTCTACTTCCGGAAGACTCGTGCATTTAATAGACCTCGAGATATGCACCTGTCATACCCTGTGAACCCACACAGCCTCCACACAAATGAATCATCAATCATGTATGATAGGGTTAGTCCCCCTGAGACTTTCCTGACCAGCTATATTTCAAGCTGCAGTCACCCAGTTCAGACCTCCTTCGACTCTCACCACCTAGTAATAATCGTCTATTTGATTCATACTACTAGTAGA
>Ga0099825_1004622_pt1 | contig 17986 bp, 10 predicted proteins | sample SiratroredBW_FD_76838 | JGI IMG/M metagenome (GOLD analysis project Ga0099825, IMG submission 76838) | Root nodule microbial communities of legume samples collected from California, USA - Siratro red BW | ecosystem: Host-associated > Plants > Roots > Nodule | place: USA: California | collected...
AAAAAAAAAAAAAAAAAAAAAAAAAAAAAAAAAATAGAAGCAGCTACTCAAAGCTCAAAAACCAGAGAGAGAGAGAGGAAGATGAGAAGAAGTAGTCTCTTCCCTCTATATCTGAGGCAGTGAAAAACAATACCAGAAACCACATACCAAGGAGAACCCTACAGCTAACTCTGACGTCGCGCTTTTCTGTCTTTTCCTCTGTTCTCTTTCTCAACACCAGAAAAATCTTTTCCTTCTTTATTATTTATAATATATGTTGCCTTTAATCAAGCTCAATTATTTTTGCTATAAAGCTTTGTTTATGTACAGTCCCCTCTCCCTCCCCTTTCCCTTATATCGTAAAGTAAGCAGAAAAAAGGGGTGCGAAAGCAAACCATGTAAAAAGAGAGTATCATTTGTATATGCAGATAGATAGATAGGTAGATGTATACCACAGGCATTTGGAGAGAGAAGAACAGTGAAAGAGAATGATAGGAAGAGAGAAGTTCCCTTGTGTTAACATCATTGGTAGTGGACCCTCCTTGCTTTCTAAATTTACAGTCACATACATGATTGATTCATTGATTAAATTCCAACCAGCATGGCCAAAAGCTTCTCAGTTCTGCCATTAATTCTTTTTTTATTCTTCTCCATCTATTTTATACTTCTCCTATAGTTCATTCCATCATCACTGTAACTATAAAAAAAATCTGAAAAATTTCCCAGAATTTTTGCATGGTTACACACATATCTCTTAGGTGGATCTATCCATCTGCATTGACAAAGATGCCTAACGTACCGAAATCCATAGTGTCCCCCCTTATCTCAATCTCTGCATCTTCTTCATTTATGCTCCTATACAATCTTCTGTCGGCCTTGTCATTTTCATTTCGTAATGGTCATTATCAGTATTAAGATAAACAATTAATGTTGCAACAGTAGTACAAACTTCACTCTCCTATACTTTCCTTAGGTAACTCTTCTACAATACATAGTTTTTCTCATTTAACATCTTTTGATTTTCTTTAGCTTCTCTTATGAGTTTCATCTTAAAGTTCAAACAAAGTATATACTATAACTTCCTTTGCTGATACTCATGCCAAAGTTGACTCCAGAATCAATAATAGAAAAAGAATCATCACTCTACATGAAATTCTTTGCTTCATTAGAAGAAGAATTTTTCAATGATTGAATATTGGACTTTTTTTCAGTTTGAAGTGCCATGGTTTAGATGTAGAAAAAATAGAGTGAAGTTAGCTTGGAATGGGACGGTTCCACTGTGTATGACAAATGGATCTGGCATCTGCAAACAGTAGAAATATATATATAATTGAAAATTTTCCAAATAATGCATATATTGAGCATTGAGCATTGAGAATCCCGTTGACATATGTCTGGTAGTGGTTTGGTTCTTGTGCTTGATTATGTAACATACATGAATGTTTCTAAATATATTACAATTTGATTCATACGTACGAATATTTTATGTTTTTACAATACTTAAGGTGTATGTGGGTACAGCAGAACTAGATTGTTTTTATGTTAGTTCAGTTTTCAATGAGGTTGTGTTGTCTGCACCATTAGAAAATTGGGAATAGAAAAATATTTTGTTTTGTCATTATCTTGTTTTATTGTTCCATGATTAAATGGGATCTCGCACGACCAAGACACAATGTGCGCTCCCAGCTCATTTCTGTCATTAAAATACTATTTCCTAATATAAAAAGGTGAATGTAACACCATTCAACTCCTGCATAAATTATTATGATAAAATCATTTTACTTTTAATTAAGTAAAATGTAATTGCGGTTTTATTTAATATTTTCGTTGCGAAGGAAAGAACATGTGATGAAGGAAAATATATGAAGCTGTGAAAATTTGTGTTTATTCTGATTCCTTAATTTTGCCTTTCCCAGAAGGGGAGGTTATTGAAATGAAAGAAAGTTGGGTGGAAAGGTGGAGGTGCTGGTGGTTTGCTAGGATTCACCATTTTTGTGGTAGTTTGGATTATAAATATGTTTAGCTTTGAAAGTTAGGTTTTGAAGAAAGACAAAAACAGTGTGGTTTTTCCATTTTTAGAACATATTTTTTATTTAATATATTTTTTTAGAATTAAAGGTGTTAATCCACTATTATTTTGGGATGAGGATTTCAACAGTAAAAATGTGTTAATTTTTTATTGGATTCCGAGATGGAGCTGTGTTTATATAATTGGAGGACCAATTGCAAGAAATAAACTTTTTTTTCTCTCTCTACACATGTAGAAAGCACCAAATTGCTTATTAAATATTCATACTTTGACGAAAATTCAAACGTATGAAAGAAACATATATTTACTAATGAAAAAATAATTAAATTTATTTGTTTAAAATATTATAAATATTAAAAGGATAAAATATTTATATTTGTCTTCTAAAGTTATTATTGTTTTGATTTTACATGCATTTACATCAATCCAAACAATGTGAGTTAAACTGCTCTATAGTGTTTAAAAAACTCAATTATATATACACTTTACATACATTAGGCAAAATAATAATTTACATTTCTTTGAAACCTATTCAAAAGAATAATACAAAAGTATGAAAGCCTGCTATACAACTACATCAATCCTATATGTTACAAAAAAAAAAATAGTAATGAAAATAAAAAAGAATTATCACTTTGACGTAACTAAAATACAAAACATATTAATATTAAAGATAGATATTGTAACATTAAAAAAAAAATATAGATATTTTAACAAGCTTATTGTAATCTTGAGTTAACAGCTTCTCTCCCAAAAAGAATTTTTAAATAAAACTATCATATCCGATCTTGAAATATTTCTTGACGCAAAATGTGTAATAAGATAATATTTTAATTTATAATTTTTTTAAGACATTTAAAAATTATAAAACAAAGTTAATCAGTTATTACAAACTATAATTAATTATTTTGTTTTTAATAAACTTGGAAAAAAAATCAGGGACCGTCTAATAAATGATTTTCAATCATAATTGATTAAATGTTAGAATTCAATTATGACGTTGACTATATTTTGATGTAATCATTAGTTTAGTTGTAATGGTCAACTATAAATTAAGATAATTTATATATCTATAACAATATACAAAGGATCTAACATTTCTATTTTTTAATTATATTTTAAAATTAATAAAATAAAATAAAATAAACTATTTATAATACTAAAAATGATGGTTATGTAATTATCTATTTTTTATTAATCGCCATTATTAATATTTTATTCTTAAAATACATAGAAGCACGAGCCAGTAATACCAATCACTAAATATTGAAAATTTCTTTATAATCACTTATGTTTTAGTATAATTGATTTACTTCTTTTTAAATAAAAAAAATTTGGAAAATTTTTAAAGCTTTTAAAACAAGATAATCGTAATAAACTTAGACATAAATATAAGAATATTTAAACTAATGCATGAATCACGAATGTTTATTCATAAAATAATAACAAGTTTTAAATCATCAAAACAATTCTAAACACTAAGTGTTCATATTGAAGAATAATTAGGTTAGACAATATATTAACTTACCCTGGAAAAAGTCATGAATTTGTAGAAAAAATCATTAACTAGATAGTTGAGATTTAAAAAAAAATAATAATAATGAAATTTTTACCGAAACGGACTTAATTTGGTATATTATCCAAGTTGTTTACAAGCATGGTTTAAAATATAGCATGTTAAATTCATTCAATACAACATTATTGTGAACATTAAAACTTTTCTTCTGACTATTATACATTTGTTTATTTAGTTTCAAACTCGTCAATATGAATTAATATGGAGTAATCTGAAATAAATTGATTAACATCTTCACTGATAATTTGGTTAGAATAGCATCGTATTTTTTTTATAATTAATGACAATCAACAAAATTTTAATCAAGAAATAATTGCAAAAAATTAATCAAATATATTTCCTTTCATATAATTTATTATGAAAGATATCATAACCTTTTTCATTTGCATAATTTATCTGTAAAATAAAAAATCTAACTTTTATACTAATCTTCCATGAAATCATGTTAAATAGTATTTACATTTCCCCTAATTTTTGAATAGACATCACTTTTTAAAATTTTAATAAATTTTCAACACACCCTCTCTCTATTGTTTTAAAAACATTCACCTCCTTTTTTTTTAGTAAAACTACATGCATTTCTTTTATCTTTTTAATAAAATGTCACTCATGCCCTTTCCTATTTAAAAACAATATACTGGAAAAAATTAATTAAAAATTATGAAAATTAAGAATATTAATATTTAAAATATACAAAATACAGTTCTATAAGAAAATAAAATTGCATCCACTTCTAATATATTTGTAAACTACATTCATATATATTTTTTTTCTAATTTTGAAATAAACATTTACACCCTTATGTTAATAATAGACTAATACACATACTCCTTACTTTATTTATATTTATACTTCTATTTCTTAAGATGTACTTGTACTAATTCTATAATCATATTTAAATATAATGTGTGAAGAGAAAATAAGTACCTTCTCTTTGCCAAATTGACATGGATCTCATAAATAGTTGCGCCGGACCAGCGGGGTTTGAGTCCGAAAACGTTGGCCCAATCCAAAGTCTATAAAGTTGGAATCGACTATGTTGATAATGTAGTTACTTTTCTAAATTATAATCCAGCATCACCTGTGTTAATTTTCATTTTTTTTCTTTCAATTATTGGTTTTATTTTTCATAGTTTTTCCGTTTTTCCCTCAACTCAATTCCTTATAAATTATTGTAAATCTTCCATCTCCAATGTGTATTTATATTCTCATTCTATAAACATTTAATTAGAATTAATGTTAAAATATTATTACTAGAGTAGGGCGATAGTAAATGAATAAATCGCAAAGTTAGAAAGTAAGAATTAACCTACACTCATCTCACCCTTAATTGATTAACCTAATTTTTAATTATCGGTAAATAAACGATTTAATGATACATCTTTAAAATATTCAAATTTAAAGTGATGAATATTATATATATATATATATATATATGTATATAACCTGTCTTATATCAGTTATTTTCTTACAAATATTTTTTTATTAATTCAATAAACATTTGGTGGAATATTTTAATGTTAAGTGTTTGTAAGTGTTTTATTAATTTTAGATATAGTTTTAAAAAGTATAAAGTTAAGACATTTAATATCATGAACCAAATTAACCAATTTCTTAATTCTGAGATTTATAAAAAGAAAAACGTATTGTACTTAATTTTTACAATATTTTTTTAATTATTAAAGAGGTCGATTTTTTATTTAAATATTTTTTCTGAAATTACGTATATCAGTGGTCAAATTTGGATTTAAATAAATTTCAAATAGCGCTGTTGTGATAAACTATAAATCAATAAGACGAGTATATCTTCATTGGCCTAATAATATACAATTTTTTTTAATTTTAGAAATTCGAAAAAGAGTAAAAAAATAAAAATAAAAAATAGATTGCAACATATACTAGTTATTATGTTAAGAAAATTTTAATAAAATTGAAGAAAAATGATTGGGCTTTATGCAGTGTTGTCGGGAAGAAGAAAAACAAGGTTTTTTTTTTTTATTATTTCTTTTGGATTAAGGAAAATTATGAATGTAATTACGATTTTTTCCATAGGGTAGGTAGATCAAATTATGAAAATGACAATTACCTAAATTAATTTGGAATTTATCGTGAATTTTGATAACCTAGGTTTAGCATTAATAACTGACTTGGTCCAGAATAGATTGATGTGCTATAAATTAATTACGAATTAAATTTATTGATGCATTCCAAAGTCAAACTATAAAATGATCTGATATTAAAATCTGAAATAATTCATAGTTACTAATTTAAATTTTGTTTTCTAAAAATGTTTGATAAAATTATTCGTTAAAAGTAACTGATAAATATGAAATTATTGAAATAGATTTATCAATTATAAACTTGTGAAAAAATTACTGTTAAATAAATCCTTTTCATTTTAAATAATTATATTATATTAATAATTTTCAATTAAATTTAAAATAAAGTAACATATTATGCTTTTAAGTAGGCATCTTACTTTTATTATGATAATTAATAAATTTAAAAAAAAAAAAAAACTATCTTGTATTATGTCAACAACATCTTCAAGTTTAACTTCAAGATATTAAAATAAATATTGTAAATAGTATAATGGTTGAATTAAATAATGTAATATAAAAATATCAAAAACTAACTATTAAATATCATTATGAAATCTTATATAATAATAAAATAATCATATAAAAGTAATAAAAATTTAACGTGAACAAATTAATTGTTTATTATATACAATTAGGTCCATTAAATTCAATGGCATGAGATGAACGTTGGTTAAAAAAAGTTAAGCGCACCTAATAAAGCCATAAAAAATTCAATTCTAAAAACGTGGTGCAAAAATAACACTTTTATATATCTCATTACCACGACCTTTTGTTTTTCGTTTTTATAGAGTAATCTGAATGAACCATATGGCAAAACATTAATTACTAGGGTTGATGGTTACTTTCCCACAGTGGAATAAAAAATTGTGAAAATTATTTGGAAATTTGCTCGTAATTTTCCATGTTTTTTAAAATAATTTTTACAATAGTTATTAATATTTATTTTAATGGTGATTCATGTTGTACGATGTAAAGGTGCACTGATAAAAACTTTGTAATTTGGTCAACAAAAGTCAAAGCAATAATAGTCAGAAAGAATTTACCACTTTTATTTAAAAAATTTGGTGATTAAATGATGGTTTTCAACGTTTACATTAAAAAACATTGTACCCGTGCAGTAGAGAAATAAAATAAAAAATAAAAAAATGAAGAACCCTTCATTTCCGGATGAAACAAATTAAAATTTCATAAACATGATTATGAGTCATTTTTTCCTTCTAATCAATTCATGCAAACCCACCTTAACCCACAAAAAAAAAAATAGTATTTAGATAAACAATTGAAAATATTTTTGTAATTGTATGCTTTGATTTTAAGTATGAACACGAGGGTGGAAAAAGGAGATATTCTGTCTCCAATCTATTTTTTTATTAATTTAGTTTATAGAAATATAATAATGAGTTAAATTAGGTTTTAAAATTAATAAAATAGTACCTGATCAATTTTCTATAGTTTATCAAATTGTTTTCTCATATCAAAAGGATTTAATTGCTTTTTCCACCCTCTAAAATTTAAAAAATTCGGAGTAGCTCCAAAAGTTTATACATATATATATATATATATATATATATATATATATATATATATTATTTAAAAGAATAATTAATTGTAGCTTCTATATTTTATTTTCAAAACTCACGCGTTTTGCTAATAAAGTATAATTAAACCTTTGGCAATTGGTAGTGTTGAGAGCGAGATTTGTACTACTGCAAAAACACTATCAACGAGACTCCATATTCAACAGAAGTCGTATACATATTAATTAAAAAAAAAATCATAAAAAAACGTAAATTAATTTTTTATTTCTCTTCTCTATCCAACTATATTTGTTTATACGTATAATATTATATTTATTTATATATAAAATATAATAAATCTGGTCATAAAGTTCAAAAATAAATTATGTAATAAATGGCATAACAGTGAACCAATTTTATTTTCATTCATTTTATCCACGATAATAAATTCATGAGTCAAATAAATTCGTCCTAGTTTCATTAGATATTCATGAAATATTTAGCGACATTTTTTTTTTAAGTTTTAGTAGAGATAGATACATTTTTATATAAGTATTGTATATTTTAGTTTTCTAAATACAAATAAATTTAAATATCTAAAATTGATAATTCTCTCTTTCAGTTACTTATATGATTTGATGTCTTCATTTATATATATATATATATATATATATCTTAATTTAGATAATCAATCAGTCATATATATTATATAAATTCTAATATTTAATATATAAATTCAAACTATCAAGTATATATAATCTCATATTAACTATCTCAATTATTTATATATTTAGTTTATGTATATACTCAATTACTCATATACATTTTTAATCAATTAATATTTTAAATTCTATATATAATCGTGAACATCAATTTACACTTATTATTTATGTTTCGCAGGTCATTATTTACATTTAATATTAATATTACATAATTTACTTAAATATATATATATATATATATATATATATATATATATATATATATAAATTTTCAATTAAAGAAATATACCTTTAAAATAAAAAATAACTATTTTATTTCCTTGAGTTCAAGAAAAAAGTTTTACTCTGAATAAAATTATGATTATTAGAATATATTTTCTTCTATATTAACCTGTATCTAAAAAATTTAAATTTTAAAAAGAATAAATATTTAACTCAATTTTAGAAAAAAGTATAATAATTTAAATAGTTAAATTTTAGGTAGAGAGAACTTGAATAGTAAAATTTTTTTATTATAAACTTTTTAACCTAACTAATAAAATATTTATATTTTAACCAATTATACACTTGACCAAACTCTTCCCTAATCTTTTAGTCTTTAGAAGATTCAAACCCTTTAGCCATTAGTTTTCTAATGCCGTCAAAATTTATAAATTTGTATAGTTTTCTGTAACATATATATGATTAAAGTGAAAACATTTAATAATAGTTTTATTATCTTAACTTTTACTATCTTTCATACAATAAACATAAACATAAATTTTAAAAATATCAAAAGTATAATTAAAAATATAATAGTGATAGAATACATTTCTCTAAATAAATTGAATAACTCCAATGATCAAGTGATTTGGTGGCTGTAAAAGTTGAAGAGAACAAAAATTCAAATTACCCTTCTAATGCTTTTACCATTTTTCAAAGACTTAAATAGCAGGTAATAAGTATTTCAATAAATTACGAAAGCGAAAGGTCAAAATGTAAAAAATTCATGTTGCCAAATTTTGAAAGTTAGGAAAAATGTAATAAAGTTTTTAAATTTTTCCACTGTCTTAACTTTTTTTCGAAGAAACAGAATAGTGAAATATTAAATCTTTGACACAATTGACATTAAATTAATTGCTATGTATAGGATAAATACTACTTCATGTTAGAAAAAATTGTTGATTTTTATAAGAAAAAGGTTATTTTGACGGAAGGGTTTACTTTTGAATGCAATCACGTGAAATTAAATATGAATCTTGAAATGGATATAGATGAATGGAAGTAATGGTAGAAGAAAAACTTGAAACTTATGGTCCAAACAAAAAGTTGTAGCCATTGTAGATAAGCACAGCATTATTCTGAGTTGGACACTATCAATTCCCCAGAGTTTTAGGTAATGTAAAAAGTGATTAAGCACGAGCACTTGATGAAAAAACAAAGAAAAAGAACATTGAAATTATCCTCTGGTTTAAATACAACGTAGTTGCATTTCATGTGTTCATACCCTTTAATCCTATGGATAACTTTGATTCAGTGGTTTCCTCTGTTTGTTTCAAGTTGCAGATTATCATTAAATATCACGAAAAGAAAAAAAACCCTAAAATGAACACACGTTACGAAACTTCCCCTTTTGGTTTGTTTCCTTTGTCCATCTCTTTTTTCTTTTCACTCCGTTAAGTACTTATTGTTTTACTATTTTTTTTTATTATCATGGTAATTTTTTAAATTTCATTTTACTATTTTGAATATTTGTAATTTGATTTTATTTTTTTAAACAGGTGAGTTGATGGGAACAACTTTATAATAGTGATTCATGTATAAATTGGATGGAAGAGATTATATTATCTCATTTTTTTAATAAACAAAATTAAAAGCATTAAAGATAATTGAAAAAAAAAAACATCATAAGAAAAATATAAAAAAGCTATTAAAACATCTTTAGTTTTAGATCTTCAATAAACATCTTAAATATAAAATTTCTCATTTACATTTTGTCTTAAAAGGAGGATAACATTTTTATGAAAATTGAGTTAGAACTCTCTAATAGTCTCCAAAATAATAAGAAAGTTCATACTTTAAATTCTCTCCAAGTACAAAAAAAAAATAAAAAAAAAAATTACTATAAGACCTATACAAGTTAGTTAAGATCTTAAAATGAAATATACCATTTGAGTATAAATTAAAAAAATATTAATAAATCTTACAGTGACATTACGTAAGAGATCTATCAAGAAGTAGTACAAGATTGTAAAAAAAGATCTTACACTGAAAATACTCTAAACTTTATTACGTAAATATATTCAATAGATAAAAGTTGATATACACAAATTAGCAATCGATCTTTGTAAAAATTATTTTTTATACTTTTTTGCATTTTTTAAACAAACAACTAATTAAAAACAAAAAAATAATAAAAAATAGGGTTATAAAAGTAAAAAAACAATAATATGAAAAATAAATATTTTTAAAAGCAGATTATTCTCTCACATGTGAACACGATGTTGGAAAACAAGTTTCAACAGTAGTTACGTTAAGGTGTGTTGAAGAGTCACACTAGAGAAACCGATTTTTTATTTCTAATTTTTTTCTCCTTTTTTTAATCTATTTGAAAATATTAAAATTTACGTGAGCAAGTTGCGAAGGAACTGTGGGAAGCCACGAGAAAGAAAAACAACAGTATAATTGTATTTTATTGACTCTCTGTAATAACATAGAACTTATATTCTTTAATGGAAATGGATATAAAAAAAACTGCAACTTCTTTTAGTTGACTTCCAACATTATTTTAATAATAAGAAAAATAAAAATCAACACACTTCTTTTTCCTAGATATGCTTCTCTGACTTCATCTTTGATTTTTCTAAATATTTGCTGAGAAAACTAAGAATTTTCTGCCATACCCCATTTGCAAATTTCAACAATAGCCAGCAGTTTTTTCCATGCAAAGATGAACTATGCTCTTCACTTCAAAACTCTTGATGACTTGTGTTCATAAAGGATGATGTATGATTTTGTACAACTGTCAATATTTTGTGTGAAGACAATAAATTTTCGAAAGTCAACATTGCAACACTGTTTACCAAATTGCAGAAGATCCGAATCTATAAATAGATAACATGAGGCACAACTTTTCTTCACCTCACTTCATTATCCATTGAAAGCCACCATGCAGATTTCTCCAATTTTCTTGTGTGCTATATTCTTTCTCATTTATGGCAATGGTGTTCTTCCCATTGAAGCCACCCACCATGTTTACAGAAATCTTCAGACTCTTTCTTCTCATTCATCTGATCATCAACCTTACAGAACTGCTTATCATTTTCAACCCCCCAAGAATTGGATAAATGGTACAATGTTTACAATACCAAATAGTCTAAAATCTTCTTTCCTTACAGCAATATTTTGTATGAGAAGCTAACTACTTTTCATTTTGCTTCTTTTTTTCTCATTTGATGCTATGCTGGGGATATCATGCAGATCCTAATGGTTAGTTCTATTCTCTGTCACACCTTCATTTCTGCTATACATATGTATAAAACATGCATAATTATAGACAATATATTGTGTTATATTTATTCTTGTGTGGCTTTTTGTGCAGCACCAATGAGGTACAAGGGACTTTACCATCTGTTCTATCAGTACAATCCAAAAGGTGCTGTCTGGGGCAATATTGTGTGGGCCCACTCAGTGTCAAAGGATCTAGTGAATTGGACTCCACTAGATTATGCAATCTACCCTTCTCAGCAATCTGATATCAACGGTTGTTGGTCAGGCTCAGCAACTATGCTTCCAGGGGGAAAACCAGCCATTTTATACACAGGAATTGACCCCAACAATCACCAAGTTCAAAACTTGGCCATACCCAAAAACCTCTCTGACCCTTTACTCAGGGAATGGGTTAAGTCACCCAAAAATCCACTAATGGCACCAACTCAAGCTAACCAGATCAATTCTAGCTCGTTCAGGGACCCCACCACTGCTTGGCTAGGCAAAGATGGGTACTGGAGGGTGCTGATTGGAAGCAAAGTACACAGAAGGGGTCTGGCAATTTTGTACAAAAGCAAGAACTTTGTTAACTGGGTCCAATCAGAACACCCCCTTCATTCAGCAGAAGGCACTGGAATGTGGGAGTGCCCTGATTTCTATCCAGTTCTGAACAAGAGCCCGTTAACTACTGGTCTTGACACATCAGTGAATGGTGATAATGTTAGGCATGTGCTCAAGGTTAGCTTGGATGATACCAAGCATGATTATTATCTGATTGGGAGTTATGACTATGCCAAGGATATCTTCACTCCGGATAGTGGATTTGAGGATAGCAAACCCGTTTTAAGACACGACTATGGAAAATATTATGCCTCAAAAACCATTTTTGAAGATGGAAAGAACAGAAGGGTCTTGTTCGGTTGGGTTAACGAATCCTCAAGTGTTGCTGATGATATCAAGAAAGGATGGGCCGGTATCCATGTAAGTTGGACTTAATTTCTTGATTTTATTATCATTTTCTATACTAAAGTGAGGCCTTGAACTAATTACATGGTTAATTAGATTGGTTTATTGAGCATGGTTAATGATAAACAGTTTGATATTTTGTATACAAAAATTTATGTTGATAAAAATATTTGATTTTGCAGACTATTCCAAGGACCATTTGGCTTCACAAATCGGGGAAACAGTTGGTGCAATGGCCGGTGGTTGAAATTGAAAGCTTGCGTGTGAAGCCTGTCCACTGGCCCTCCAAAGTGGTCAACGGTGGTGAAATTCTTCAAGTGGCTGGTGTTACTGCGGCACAGGTAGTTTTTACTGCATGATAGAACAATCTTTGCAGATAAATATACTGTTACTATATCTGCAACATGTTAAATCTTGCATTTTTATTGGTGCAATAATAAAGGGATATTGATAATTTGTTGGCAGGCTGACGTTGAAATTTCATTTGAAGTGAATGAGTTTGGAAAGGCCGAAGTATTGGACCATTGGGAAGATCCTCAAATTCTGTGTGGGCAAAAGGGTGCAGCCGTAAAAGGTGGCTTGGGACCCTTTGGTTTGCTGGTTTTTGCTTCTCGTGGCTTGCAAGAGTACACAGCAGTGTTCTTTAGAATATTTAGATACCAAAATAAAAATTTGGTTCTCATGTGTAGCGACCAAAGCAGGTATGTCACTTTCCATGTACATGTTTTTTCTTTTGTTTCATTAAACTTTGTTACTTGTCAAACTTGAGATACTCCAAACCTTTCTCTCTCTGATTAAGCAAAGAAAAATTATACTTTGACAGATCTTCTTTGAATAATGATAACGACAAGACCACCTATGGAACTTTTGTGGACGTGGACCCTCTCCACGAAAAGCTCTCTCTAAGAACTTTGGTGAGTTGATAATGTAATTTATGAAAGCTTATAAACAAAGTTTATTATGAAAAGTAAGTTTGTGGATTGTAGTGACCATGTAGTTGTTAGATTTTCTTCAATATGATTAATATAATCTATATACAAAGTCAACTTAAAATAAATTTAATATTGTATCAGAGAAAATGAATCATGAATTAGTTATTGATATTTGAAACAATAAACTAAGATTTATTTTTCACATTCACAGATTGATCACTCTGTGGTAGAAAGTTTTGAGGGAGAAGGAAGGGCCTGCATCACAGCAAGGGTCTATCCCACAATAGCAATCAATGACAAGGCACAGTTATATGTTTTCAACAATGGAACTTCCTCAGTCAAGATCACAAAATTGAGTGCTTGGAGCATGAAGAAGGCAAAAATCAACTGAAACCAAACATTATTATATTATATATAGTGTGTTTAAAACAGTTCTATTCCATTGAAAGTTCAATTCATTGCAAGAGTAGCTTTGACTTAAACAGCCAGCAAAAAGTGTGTTTTAAAACACACATGATCCCTTACCAAATTCATAATAATCATTGATATCTGTGTCATTTTATTAGTTTCAGATTTCATTACTGTACTGTAACAAATAATGTGTTATTAGTCTCTTACAATATTTAACAAGAAATATAGAAAAAATATGTATTGGAAACACATTCTACATGTCTATCAAGATTTTTTTTTTTATCATTTATTTATATAAACTTTTAACTCATGAATGTAATATAAAGTTGGTTTAGTAAGAAAAATAAAAAGGAAAGAAAGTTTAAAAAAATTAGTATTTACAGCTAGTATTTGTGGATAAAAAAAAAACCTTTTAATTGCATGATTTAACAATACATGCTTGGAACAAGGGTTTTTTTCATGATAAGTATAGTTAATTGGATAAGTAACACTTTTTTTTTTTTTAATTTCCATAAACAACTTTATTCTACTCATTAAGATACTGTTGTTATATACTAAACTAAAGCGCTGCACTATCACCATGGAAAAAGGAAGGAGAAACATTGTAAAAAATTATTCAAACTCTATTAAGACCATTAAACTTAATAGCATACTAATGATATGCAAATATTTTCCAAGATGAAACATCGTCTCAGTGATAATTGGAGAATAGAAAAAAATATGGGAGACACAATTATGAACAACCCTTTTTGTGGTACAATTATTTATCATAATATCAAAACTTTTAAAAACTATTTCCAGAAGATATGAAACCAAATTTAGATGACTAAGTTAAACCAAATATTGTCTTGTAACAACTAAAAAATGTTTTGAATGCTAATCAAAATAGTTTTTAACGATAAAAAATATTTTTTTGAAATACAGAAAAAATCACTTCAGTTATTCAAATATTACACTGTGTAGGTATGTGATAGTTTCATAAGTTAATTATTTCGAATATTATGAATAAAAATAAAAAAATTATCTCTAGTAGGAAAAGGTCATAAGTTAATTATTTTGAATATTTTTAGTAAAAAAAAAATTATCTCTAGTAGGAAATGGTGTGTGACAAGAAACACATTAGTAAAATGTATAGATAGTTTTAGTTTATAATAGAATTCTTCATTATTTTTTGTGTTGTAAACTGGAATTGAACTGGATGCTTTTAAAACACATATAAATCAATTAAAAATCACTTCCCATTAGTTTAATGCAAAATATATTCTTAAAAAGTAAATAATACCAACATTTCATTTTAGTTTTTCTTTAAAATGGAGAAAGTAAATTCTGTGTCATTTTTTTTTCAAGAATTTTGTTATTTTCAAAATTTATTATTAAATATTCATTTTTTTTGTGAGTATTTTGAATGTAAAAAACTTATAAAATGTACTATTTTCATTTTTTACTGTTATTTTTTAAACAATAGTATCCTTATTTTATTAATACTCAGAATAAAATTCAAAAAGGATAATTAATACTTATAAAAATATCAGAAATGAAAAGGAGAATGAGATTGATTATGATTTGTGAGTTTTCTTAGATGTTCTCAAAAACATGAGGAAAACCCAACCAGCAAAAATGACGGAAATAACCCCACATATCTACAGTATTTGTACACAGCAAAACACTGCTACTGTGTAGTCTGGTTTAAGAATGAAACAAAATGTGCCAAAATTATGGACTTTTTTATACCATGATCTTCCTTTTGCTTTTGTTTTTCCTCTTAATCATCCTCACCCTCATACAATCTTCATGCTATCAGCTTCTTCATCTTCATCTATATCCCAAAAATCACTCTGTAGCCTCCCCCGTGAACCATGACACAGCACGAGGAATAATTTGGTCCCGAATTACACAACTGCACTTCCACACATCAACAAAAATGCATAAATGTCAGCATTTTCTTCCAGAGGTTAATATCTGTTAGAAACTATAGTTTTATATTGACTTTAATTCATAATGTGGTGTACTATAAACAACTTTACACTCAACATGTCAAGTAATTACCCATAGTCATAATCCTTCTGGATCTCTTCTACCTATCCAAGAAAGCATCAAAGCAATGGTCAATGAAAATCATTTGAAAGCTTTGCATTAGATAATAGATAGTTAAAATCAGAGACCTACAGGTACATTACTGTTAACACTGTGATCATCATGATGATCATCATGATCCTCCATCTTACGGACATGGGGAGTGTTGAAAAAGTTGAAGAAACTTTTGCGTCTTACTGAGTTTGTGAGTGGTCCATCATTCAATGGTCTTTTCCGTGGCATCTTCTCAAGAATCGTTTGTGTCAGGCACTTTCCTCGCTGCCACTCAATCTCCATCCTACCATGTTTAAATGTTAAAACTATATCTGCAGAAAATGAAAACACTTGCAGATTAACAAATATTTCTTACCCTATTCTTTCCATTACCATAGGATCATCCTCGTCAATCAGATGATATGTTTTCTCCAGCACAGAATTTTTGAAATAAGGATTAGGATCAAAGAAAAACTCCAGCTTGAAGCTCATGGAGTCGTCGTCAATCCTACACCACTTGATATCTTTAAGATATGTTAATGGTTCCTCATCATCTTCAGTGATCTAATAGAGGGAAAGTGAAAAAGTACATAATTATTTATAACCATTATAACAAATGGAAACTGTAGAAAACATAGGTACATAAATCCCCTTACCAATTCATCCAGTGTTTGATTAGTCTTCATTGCAGTTAGCCAAAAGTTAGGTACTCCTTTCTCTGAATTAAAAGGCAGTGCAGATGCTATCAGGAGAAAATGAACATGGCTACAATGGTAAACAAAAGTACATAACTTACCCTTTGTGGCGTTGTCTGCTTCATCTGTACAGTCTATGATGCCATTCACAATTTCATACCTCTGTAATGAACAAAAACAATTCAAAGGTAAAAAGATAATTTGTTACCATTATACGGCCTTGAGATGAGTGATTCTGTCAGTAGGATCATTATTCCATCAAATCCAATGAAATTACAAATCCTACAAAATCTCATAAATCAATAAGATCTTACAAATAAACAAAGTCCATGATAAGCAATATGCATACCTTTTTGTAAATTGGCTCATAGAGCTTCAAGTATCTGACCTCCAACTGGAATTGCTTCTCAACATATTCAGCCTGCAACATATCACGTTGTTTCTGCATATTGAAACAAGATCACAAGTTCACTTCTACCCCCACATGGATACAAGTGATCACAGCAACTGAATAGATGGCAATAACATCAAACCTGCAGATCCATGAGAAATTCCACACGTTTCCTGACTTCTGGTGAGAGTGTGTCCAAGATTTCTGGATACTGCTCAGCTTGGGAATTGTCCTATACAGAGAGTGTCAAGTGTATAAGCTAAATCCCTGGTTTATTTCTTATAATTTCTTCACTTAACAAATTTGTACAAATTTAAACTGTTATAAACTAGTGATGTATTAGGCAAAGTTTTCATATATAGTTATAGACAAAATTTAAACAAAATTTGCTTATATAAAGTTAAAGATTCTTATTGACGTGGTATTAAGACAAAATTAACACATAACTAAGAAGAAGAGGAAAACATATATTAACACATCTATGATTATGGCTTTGAAATCATATTTTATTTTTCACATTTGAAAACATGTTCAGCATCCCAGATGTGAAAAAAGTAACTGTTTTAATCAAGCAATGACCTTTCTTTTCTATAGTCAACAAAGGTAATTGTAGACAAAATTTCTTCTATCATTAAAAAGAAAATTATTTGAAAGAAACTATTAGGGAGAAATAGTTATACAAAAAGATAATTTCTTTCTTTCTTACTATTTACCTTCACAGTTCTTGCTCAACTAAAAAATAAAGAACAAGACAAGAAAAGTTGATAAAGGTTTATAAATTATAGTAGAGATCAAGCAAAAGGGTGGGAGAACATAAACTGTTTTAAGAAACATAATTAAAAACTTAATCTAGGGAAATCTTCTAATTGCATTATAAATTTGACATAGTATTATATATATAAGAATTCATTATCCAATAGTCCTTAGTACAAGTTCTTGTAGGGATTGAATCTCACAAGATTGACTGGATCATCTCTGTCCTCATGAGTAAGAGCTGTACCAGAATTCAATAGTTCACAAAGTCACTTCTCAGAAAAAAAAAAAAAAAAAGAAAAAAAATAAGAAAGTTAAAAAAAAGAAAAAAAAAAGGGGGGAAAAAATTAAAAAAAAAATTTGGAAAAGAGAAAAAAA
>Ga0099825_1004625_pt1 | contig 17977 bp, 9 predicted proteins | sample SiratroredBW_FD_76838 | JGI IMG/M metagenome (GOLD analysis project Ga0099825, IMG submission 76838) | Root nodule microbial communities of legume samples collected from California, USA - Siratro red BW | ecosystem: Host-associated > Plants > Roots > Nodule | place: USA: California | collected...
GTGTGGGATACTTAACACAAGGCAAAGAGGTCTCTATTTATAACCTCCAAAGGCTCCTCCACCTTGTATTTTAAGCAATGTGGGACTAATTTGGTGAATATTGGTGGCTGGAATACTACAAAACTTTGAACATATTTTCCAAAATAAAAATAAAAAGATTTTATAAAAATATTTTAGAACACTCGCTTGTATAAGTTGCTTATGAAAGAAAAACCATTTTTTTGCCACATGTGATATTGGATTAATATTAATCATTCAAATATGTATTGAAATTTTTTCTTATCCATATCCTATGGATAGGAAGGATATTGGTGTTTTTATTTGTGCAGATTATCTCGTGTGTAATAAAAGACCCAACAAGAGATTTTTGTTTGGAGGAGCAGATTACATCTTTAGGAATTTGCGAGGTCATTCGTTTGGAGGAGGTGCAAGATTCACGTGTCTTTGGAAGGTTGGAATAATTCAGACACTTTGAGAGCAGCTAGCTGTTTGACACTCTTATTTTTTTTACATGTATCTATATAGTTTTTGGAATGTTCTTATTATAGTGTGTTTTTGACAATGGTAGATAGAATCTCTGTTTGTATGCCAAATGCATTGCATGCATTTAGGCTTTTCACTCTAGTTGGGTATTTGTGTGTGTAGGATTTGGATCTAGGGTAGAAATATTTTTTTGTATTGTGTTTTCAGTATTAGGATTGAAACAATCCTTAAATGTTTCTATTAACCCTTAAATGTTTCTATTAATTTTATTTTTTGCTATTAAGAAAAAATAGTAACTTCTTCTAACACCTTTCCGACATCCTTGTGATTTTTATGTCCTTAGTATTTTCACGTTATGTTGAGTAAAAAAAGAAACCTTTCACTGGAATTTTGTTGATTTCCATCTGCTTTCTATTTCCCAGTCCACTAAATCTTATAGACCGTGGGTCAATTATCTCTAAGGAATGAGTTAGAGTAATCTTCACATTTTGATTAGATTTAAATAAATTTTAATTATTCTATATATTTTACCATTTTTAATCAGATTTTTATGAAAAAATTATTCTATTTATTTTCAAAATATTTTTTAATTTTGTTTAAGTACCTGACATTTCATTTTGTTATAAATTATTATTATTATTATTATTATTATTATTATTATTATTATTATTATTATTATTATTATTATCTTTCTCTCTTCCATCTCTTCTAACTTCACATTTAATTTATTTATTTCCTTTCTAAGGACAAATTAATCATGAAAATTGGAAGAAATGAAAGAGAGAATAAATGAATTGATTAGTAAGTTAAAAACGGAAAGATGAAAATAATGGTTATATAATTTTTTTTACAAACAAATAAAATGGTAAAATATTTAAATAAAAACAAAAAATATTTTTAACATTCAAATTGAATAAAATTTTCAATAAAAATTAATTAAAAATATATAAATTTATTAAATAATTAAAACTTAAGTCTTTTGACTAATAACATTATTATTATAAAAAATAATAATTTTGCTCTAACATTGTGTCCGTTAATTATTAGGTTTAGGTTATGTGGAACACATTACAATAATTTTGCGTATTAGGTGGTGTGGAACACATTATAATAATTTTGCTTACTTGGTCATGTGGAACACGTATATACTAATGAGAATTAAAGGTCTTCCCCCACTTGACCATGGAACCCAGCACCCACAATTCCACCATTAATTCACCAGGAGACCACTCTTTTGTCAACTGCATCTTTGAGAGAGCATTATGGTCATTTTAAATGAAAGTAATTTCATAATATTAATATAGATTTGGATTTTTAGAATATAGGTTTTTATAATTCTTTTGGATGAGTTTAACATCTAACTTCTTGGTATTTGTACTTTTTTCTTTTCATAAAATAATATACTGTAGTGGAGGAAATAATATAATAAGAAATTTTTATTTGTTTTTACGAAAGCATATTCATAAATGAAAGCATAATAAGATCGCATAATAAACTTAGCCTGTGACATCTTAAGTCCTTCTATCAATATTTAATAAAAGCATTCTTCCTTAATATACCATTTTTCTAGCAAAAGTCACACACCTGTAAATCTTTTTATACAACTTTTATAAACATAAAGTTGTAAGTTCTTTGATGACACATAACTATCTAGGTCTTTTATATATAAAAGATTTCTTAAGTTATAGTCACAATATTTAAATTAACTTTTCCTTTCTATAGTAATTTTTTTTCTTCATCTTACTTAATGTAAGATTTTGGTGAATAAACACTTAAGAACTACTCATCTTAAAGAAATTTTTTAATCAGTAACACAAAATAAATTAAATGAAAGTATATAAGGGACTTTTCGAAGTATTACACCAAAAACAATCACAGAACTTACTACATTAACACATACCTGTGAGTCTCTATGTTTTACACTTTCATATATTAGTCCAAGTAACACTTAAAACAGTAAAGATAATTACAAAGAAAGAAACAACATAGAGGTCCAAATTATAATATTTCATCCCAACATGTTTTCATATTTGTTTCCTGTACACTTAGATTTGTTACCAATAGCTTCAACTTTTTTATATACTCTATTTCCTCAACAATCAACCTGCATGAAAATTGATGCCAGAACTCTGGTCCTGTTAGACCATATCAATTAGGCATTACATAACAATCATTTCGGACCTCCCCTAGCTTCAAAACCATTCATATTTTGTCCAGTCTCTTTGAAAATTTTATGAAACACAATAACAGTTATAACGAGATACATAATTTTAACATACATCAGTAAGTATTGATACCACTCTTGAGAGGAGAATACAACTTTTGAATTCTTATGTCTTATACCCACACCCTTACCTGTGTCATATAAATATCTCCTCCACATCTACATTTTCATCTTAGCTTTTGTAATTTCTTGTATGAATTGATTTATTTGTTGTCTTTCCCACTCATTCCAAACTATTTCCTAATCCCATTCATTTTCCTTTCATCTCCCTATAATCTCATTATTTTCACTTTTTTATGTATAGCATTTTTATAAACTAATGGAAATCTATGTATTAAAGATACTTCTCCATTCAACATTCTTATAAAACCAACTCACCTCTTCACTATCCTAACATATATCTTTAAGATGTCTCTACCACATCGACTCATATTTTAGAGTTAGTTTTAAGATTTATATTTCTCCATTACTAATATTATTTATAATAATTATATTATTATTATTAATTACATTAACATTATTATTATTATTAACTTTTATAATCAATAATATTATTAATATTATATCTTATTATTACAATTAATATTATTATTATTATTAATATTAATATTAATGTTATTATTAATATATATTATATTTATTAATATTATTATTATAATCAATATTAATGTTAATATTATCATTAATATTATTATTTATGATTTTAATATTAATATTATATTTATTATTATTCATATTATTATAAGCAATATTATCATTAATATTGTTACTTACGATATTAATATTATGATGGATATTATTATTAATATGATTAATATTATTATTAATATTATACTTACTAATGTCATAATAATAATAATAATAATAATATAATAGTCATAATAAAAATAATAAAAATTAATATATAATTGCAAAATTAATATTGGTGCGGTGGTTGTGACTTGTGTTTATATACCTAAATGATTTGAATTCAAGTCCTTCTTACAACACTTTATATAAATAGTAATATTGAAAGTGTTATTAACAGAAATATAATAATAATAATATTTATATAAATAATTTTAAAAGAATATTTTGTACTTATCTACAAATTTTGTCTGATTCCTTTTTTACTTATTAATTTTTTATATACTTGTCCTTTATTATTCCATCCATACTCCTAATGTTTAGTCTAGTCTTTTTTATTAACACCATTTGTCTTTTGTGCATTTGAAGTTTCTTGTTGACATGCTACTCCTTTCAGTCTCATATTTATCTTTTGTGTTTTTGTCTCTCCTTTGATCTATGTGTTTTCTTCCTCAGACCTTCTTGTTTCAACTTCATCCTCTACTTCACCCTAAACACTACTCTCCGATACTATTTCCTCTCCTCTATTTGCATATTGATTTCCATTCCATCCCATTTTATGCTATTCTATTTAGATTCATTTGTTCCTTTTAGGACATGGCAACATGTTCCATTCTTTGCTTTTCTTCTCCATATAGTTTTTAGTAATTATTATTTTCTCGGCTCTAACCTTTTTCCATTTCCTTGCTCCACCTTCCTTCCATATTTCAATTTATTAACATGTATTTTCCTACTTCCAATCCAAATGTTATCCAATTTTCTTTCGAACTCAGATTCATTACTCACTCTATTAAAACATACGGACCCAAACTTGTAAATCCTCCAACTTAGCTTTCTTGATATGAAAAACTTCTTCCACCATTCTCCATCTCTGAAAGATTTTCCATATATCCACTTCACCATAGTTAGTGGGTAAATGGAAGAAAAAAAATGATGAAATTCTATTGCTTAGCATTTACACCGTGTTTGGTTGAACCAATTTGTGTGGTTCCACTTTTCAAGAAGATGGATTGATTGTTGTGGATGAAGTCTGTTTGGTTGCATTAATTTGGAAGGATGGATTGGAGAGGATTTGCAAGATTGGATCTTCACTCATGTGAAGAGATTTGAAGGGATAAAATTAGAAATTACGAAACAGTCCTTGTAAGTAAGTTGGAAATTACGAAACACCCTTTTTCCACAAAGGGCAACTAATAATTTCACAAATATATCAATCAAAAAAATAAAAAAAATCTATAACATCTATCAAATCATTCCCTTCATATCTTACCCCCTTTTTCCACAAGGGACAACTAGTAATTTCACAAATATATCAATAAAAAAAATAAAAAAAATCTATAACATCTATTAAATCATTCCCTTCAAATCCCTTCATATCTTACCATCTATCCATTAATCCAAACAACCTTATTATCCACACACAGTCCACTCAAATTTCTTCAAATCCATTTTCTCAAATCTAGTCCCCCAACCAAACAAAGTCTTAATACTCAAATTTCTTCAAATCCATTTTCTCAAATCTAGTCCCCCAACCAAACAAAGTCTTAATACGTTTTGATATAATAATCTTTTAAGTAATGCCTTCACGACATCAATACCATATTCCATAGATACTTTGGCACCATACCTTTTTCTCCGTGCTATGATGTAAATGTCTTATACATTGCGAACAAATTCTCTCGTCACCTTGATTTGGTGCCAACAACTTCTATGTCATCATTGCTAATAACTCACTGGTATACCAGGTGAAATTCATCACCAACAATTTCTTGACCAAGTTAGACCCCATCACACATGCATCGAAGTCATTGTACAAATATAAAAATGACCAACACTAACATCTCTCCAAAGATACAACACACAATGTTAATTATACTTAACACACCAAACTCATTTTCTTCAGCCCTCTTGATACCTCTAGTAGGCATAACAATAAGAAATAATTTTTCTCTAGTATCTAAGCACACACAAATAAGAACATACACACAATAAATTTAACTTGATTTGAGACATAATCTTCAATTCATATATACAGTAAAATATAACACAACAAGAGTTTATTTAATTTTGTATTCATTACTGGACGGTGTTTCTTGAATAACTTTTCTTATAAATAAATGTAGATCTAGTGTGCTATAGATTAACTAATATCGTTTAATATTGGAATATCCATGCAGTTGATATGAAATAATTAGTGATCATTTACACACCTTTTTTCCCATAATCGTTTCTCAGTATTTAAAAATAAAAGTACTACGGAATTTATAGATCAATTAATACCATCTTTAATATTTGAATATACATGATGTTGATGTTAATGCTGATTTGTTGTAACGCCCTCTTTTCCACAACCTCCATACTTTGAAAAACACTGCAATTTTTTTTTTTCTTTGTAGGACACTATTTAAAAAGTTAAAACTAAAAAAAATAGAAAAATAATATTTTTTTCAACAAAAAGAAAATATTAAATAAAAATACTTCAATCCGTTTACAAACTAGTGCTATACAGAAAGAATATACATAATCCTAAACAGAGACATACACACTTATGGCACTACCCATGTACCTAGATCTAACACATCATTCAACTTCACTGATAAAAAAAAAAAAAAACATAATTCAATCCTCAATAATTACCCGCAAAATCACTAAAATTTGTTAAAAGAAACATCATTTTTCCACCACAGATGTCACAAAAACTGATGGAATTAATTGTAACATGTGGGATGTGAAGAATCACAATACAAGACATGTCCAAGCCCAAGCTTTTAATTGAAGTTGAGTGAATATTTCCTCCCCATTTATGACAACATTCTTAAAATTGACATTGTTTCTATGTTCTTATTATTGACATCCACACTATTTTCTAAATAATGTTCTCATTTTGTTCAATGGTGACATGTTAAATTGATGAAAGTGTTGTGTGATCTTGTTATGTACGGCATATGTTATGTTTATTCATTTATTTTGTTATGTTAAAAGCCAAAATGGACACCCTATATGTTAAAAATAGATGTTGACAATATTCATCCTATTCTGTATAGAAAATACATAGCCTACATGATACACCTATTCTATATACAAGATTATCCTAAGTTATAATGTTAAATGTTTTATATTAGGAATTGCATAACTATATTCTTCCAATAAATTAATGTTTTCTATTTACTGTGAGAACTGTTTGGCATGAGTCTTGCACTTTTATCTATCGATTTTACTTTCTTTTTCCATTACAAGTTCCATCCTTCATTTACAATTTAATCCATATATGTTAGTATAAATGGTGGTATAAACCCCACAAAAATCATTGAAATGTTTATCATACTGTGGAAAATTCAATCCTTCACTCTATAACATGATCAGTAACCTATATATCATCGTGTTTCCGATTTTACGTACACTGCCCAATAGTTTCATTTTAAAATCCAAATGTTTAATTAGGATTTTTGATATAACCAGACCATCAAAATCGAAATGCAGAAAAGGGAAAGGAAGAAAATTTCCAAGTGAAAAATTCAAACCAACTTTCCCATCCCACAAAGACTAGCTAAAATATAAGTAGAAGAATTGAAGATTATAATCAGACATCACGTGGGAACCCTTCTTAGTTAAAATTGTAATAATTCAAGAGAGAGGGTCATGACTCACTGAAAATACTCAGGTTTCAATTTTAAAATACACAAAAAATTGTAGGGATCAGTTAAAGGGGAGAAAACCTTCTAACATAAATGTGTAAATTTTAAATTTTATTTCTTCAAAAAAAAAAATAAAGTGTATATGTTAATTTTAATTATTAACAAATTTTTGGTTGCTTTACTTTCTTTTTTTCTATAAGTGTAAACAAAACCATATTTGAAGTAAACTGCCAAAAACTCAAAATCCAAGAAGCAAAATGGTTTTCTTCTTTCATGCGTCAAAATTTTGAAGCTTCAGAATTTTGCATTCAAACTTTTGTGTTCATGTCCCTCTCATTGAAATTGAATCAAACCCCACATTAACAAATTAAAGTCACTTTCGAAAAGACCCTTTCATTATCTCCCTCTCCTTTTCCCCATACATGAAGAAATGGATGGTTTATGGAGCATGAAAGGTGAACCTCAAGTCACTCCCTCTCTCTCTCTCTCATGCTTTAATTCTCTAACACGAGAAGTTAAATTTTAGTGTGAGTTGGGTAATTGTTGGAGGGTCTATTTTCAGTCCATAAATACCTGTCTGCTAGGCCAACTCACTTCCATATTTTGCATCCTTTGTACCTGAGTTCAAGGTTAACACCAAAGAACTACATATAGTTCTGATTCCAAAGGTATAGATATAACATAGTGGACTTGTTTGTTTGCACCCTCTTACCCTAAATATTTTTTTGTGTATATTGCTACCTAATTTCATGGTTAGTCTCTACCTTATAGCATGCCAAAATCCAGATCACACCAAACCCTTAGGCACATACACAATTATTCACAACTTTCGTTTTTGTTTTCTTTTCCTTATTCTCTTCAACTTATTTGATAATTTGATTTGCATATATTTTTTTAAACGATTGAACAAGGTTGCTGACTAATTATCTGGTTTTGGTATAATTAATCACTTTTAGCTTCAAACCATGGAGCTTCCAAATCAAGCTCAAGAAGGATCTTCTCAAAAGAAGATGGGAAGAGGGAAGATTGAAATCAAACGGATCGAGAACACCACAAATAGGCAAGTCACCTTCTGCAAACGCCGCAACGGTTTGCTGAAGAAAGCTTATGAATTGTCAGTTCTGTGTGATGCTGAAGTTGCCCTTGTTGTCTTCTCAAGCCGTGGCCGTTTGTATGAGTATGCCAACAACAGGTTACACCAACACACAAACCCTTCTTAATTTTTTTGTCACCTCCAAATCTTGAAGCTTCTTAATAGAAGCTCTTTGGTTTTGTTTGGTGATTTTGTCTCAAAATGTGTCCAACTTGTTATAACAAGTGAAACTGATATATTAATACCAGTTGCTCTTTCTTAAATCTTTTCAATGAGGTTAAGATAGGACCAAGTTTGATTTTTCAGTTCAAAGTTTCAATTTCCTTTCTCCCCCAACACTTTAATTTTGTCCCTTTTGTTTGTTTGTGTTTTTTAATGTTAATTTTACTTTCCTTAATGAGCTTTATGGTATATGTATGTCGTTTATCTCACAAACCTGTTGCTCTTTTATTCTTGTCATCCAACTGTTTGTTTGAAAGGTTGCAGATCTGTGATGAGAGATAGAAATAGGAGTTAAGGTGATATATACTAGGAGTAGCACTTAATAGATGAAGAAGAGGAACAGATTTGAATAGGGTTACAAAGATTTGCAAGTCAGAGATCTTAGCTTCTTCATGTATATTCCCCCATGCTCTTAACCTTTTTCCAATCCTTTTCCTTTCTCTCTCTCTTTCCCTAAACATGTCAACCATAAAACCTACAAAAGTCTGCCACATAAAGCTGCATGCCCTCATTATTGATCATCTTCTCTTCTCCTCCTTCTTATCATCATCATCACTTTTTCTTCACACTCCTAATAAACTTGTCAGCTGATCAAAATTTAAAGTTATCTAGGGTTTCGATTTTTCATTATAGTCACACCTAAATCCATTCATGTCTAAGTCTTTAGGGAAGTCAAATCCGGGATATGTATCTACCAGTTTAATAACCTCATTGTGAAGAGTAAATAGAAGAATGTTTAAAACTCTTTTATTGAATTTATCACCGTACAAGGTAGTTATGAAGGTGAACCTTCCAAAACCCAAATATATTAGGGTTTCTGCAGTCAAAGATTTCAGATTCCTCTTACAGTTGAAACAGATTTTTGTTTCTTATAATTCTGTCCCATATTAAATATTAATGTAGGTGTTCATGAAAGTCTAAAATTCATTTCCCTCTCTTCATTAATATTTGTCCTTTACCATAGGGTCAAGGAACATGGTGCAGTTAGGGTTTCCCAGCTTGTGTGGTTTTTTCAATGTCAAAAACTCTATGCTTTCCACAAGATCTGGCAGAGGGGATTTTGAAATATTCATGGAATTAGGTGGCCACTTTTTCTATAAGAATATCTCTAGAAGTAAGGTTTTTGGAAGGAAAGAAAAAGGACATATTTATTTTGTTTCTTACAATTATTTTTATTTAATAATTACAAAATAAAAATAAAATGATAACCAACATAAATTTAACATCATAATCTTCAGTTTATTTTTCCGATTATTGTATGATATTATATTAATTTGAAAATAAAATAATTTGCTCACTTTTTCTTTTTAAAATTTCACAAAATCTCATTTCCAAAACGTACACACAATTAATTTAAGTTTGACGAACTCCTCTTTGAGGTGGATATTCACATTTCATGAATATATAAATTATAAATTAATTATTTTTCATTTAAATGAATGAAATACAATTTGTTCTCTAAGAAAGGGTTAACAAAATACGATTCACTGGTCACGTGAAGTATTATTTCTTAGTTCTTCAGTAAGGACAACGGGGCACAGTGGCATTTATTCTTCTGCAGGTTCTTTGGTTCATCTTTTTATATATAAAATTGTAAGTTCATTTTCTTTCCCATTTGGTAGAATTTTTAAAAGGATTAGTATCCTAAGGAAGTTATGTATTATGGTGTTTAGATGTTATTCTTTCTGGATCGTTTGTTTTTTACCCTGAGTTGCTAAAAGTAACACCATGATATCAGATTCTAAGAATGGCTAAAAGCAAAGCACCCCTCTCTCTTTCATCTTTTTTCATTTCTTTCATCTTTGAGGAAATAAAGCTTCTTCACTCGACGTCAATCTTCTACCTACTCTCAATTATGTGTTTTGGAAATTTCAATAAAAAGGGAAAGTTACATTTACATTATGGCCAGATGATCATAGATTATTGGCTTCTTCGTACTCATGCCATTAACTCTTGCCATTCGAAGTTTGAACTTTAACAAGTTTTCCAAAAGGGTGAGAGAGCTTTCACATTATTCATTAGAATATTTCAAAGAATGAGACTTTATATATATAAATATATATATAAACAAATTCAGCTTCAGCTGGTTTGTGCCCATAGAAAAATTTGTGTTGAGAAGGAAAAGAAGCAAAGAGAGTACGATCCAATGAGAAGTTCTGACACTTGATGACCCTCATTTCTTAGGTTTCAAAGTTCACTGACACAAACTAGAACTAGAAGAGCAATCTTCAAAGGGTTTTAAGGTAATCCAGGTGAAAGAAATAGGGATTTTCATGGTTATTACACCATGTATAATGACACAGTGGTCACACGTTTTCTGAACTTTTGAGTGTTATTATATTTATTTGAGCCAATCATGCTCTTGGATTATGTGCCAGCTTGGCAGGGACAGCCAATCAGATCCTCGATAATATTCAGGTTGAGATATAGCAGTTTTTGACATTCAAATAATCATGTTCGAAATAAAAAATAAAATAAAATTATAATATACTTTATTTGCCTCACAAATATAAGAAAAAAAAGTTTTAAAATAAGTCTCATTTCAACTTTTGAATGTTATTTTAATTATCTGTTTTTATTTGTACTCCTAACAAGATTAAGACAGACAACAAAAACTAAAAATTAATTAATAATTATAAAGTTGATTTTGTAAATTTTGTATATTATCTATTTATTATGATTTTTAATTGTGTAAGAAAAATTTTAAAAATGATACTTATTATTGGTTAAAGAGAGTATCATTTTTATTAGTAGATATATCATTTGCAGAAGAATAAGGTTTATTCTTGATCATATTATTTTTAAGAGTGGTATTTAAGAAATCAAAAGTAAGGAAATGTTAACATTTAATCTTATTTATGAATTTATATTATATAATATTTAATATTTTTTTCACTCATAAAATGAAACACCCTTTAATATAGCAAAATCAGTTATATTTTATGGATTATGAGTTTTATGGAAGTTTTAGTGGAAGAACTGCATTGTGAGTTGTATGTCTCTTGGTCAATTTCTTTGACTTTTATACTGACAGGATGACCTTTATAAGGAATCTTGTTTAGACTTTGAGTTGCACCATATGTACAATATATACATTAACCAGTATTAATCATATATATAGATGCACCATATAAACTCTAATATTCGGAGTGGCATTTTGAGAATATTTCCCAACTAATGGATATTTTTCTTATCAACAATATATATCCTTTTACTCTTAACTCCTGGTATGTTCCCCCTTCCAACTATTTCCATGGCACCTAAAATTCCTATTACTATAAAGCTTTTATGCATACCTTTGGGCACTGATACCAATATGAGAAAAAAAGCTAGCCTTTGGGTTCTTGTCTTTCATCCAGACTTTCAACCTTAAAAGTGATATTGTTACTTTGATTCCAGATTCTCCATACTACTGTAACCTACATATTTTTCCAGATAGCATTTTTCTGGTAGTAAATTCTTGGCATACAAATTGTTGGTAATGTGACATTGGGTTTTCATGGTGGACAATAATGATACCTAGTTAATTGTTACCCATGTTTCATACACCATTAGCAATCCCTTTTAGGAATAGGTGAGTAACCTGACCTGCACATGACACATAACACGCTTCCAACTAAAATTTCACTCACTCTTAATATTATCACCTTATCGAAGAATACCCTTCATACAAAATGTTGGGTTGAAGCCAAGGTTTTATATTTTCTATAGATTACTATATGTCAATTTTAGTGTAACATTTTACTTCATCTTTTCATGATCGGCCATCCTCCTTTTTTGCTTTCAGATTAACTCTTTCAATGTCATGGATCAAGTTATAGAAGTAGTCTCTTTTTCAGTTAAATCATTGCTTTTGTCATTGGAGATTTAATTTCTAGCTATGTCCTTTCCAAGTGTCCATTTATGCAATTTTTTCCTCCTTAATGTTTTAATTTGCATATAACCTGTATTTTCCATCAAAGATTTCGGATTGGTCATCCATTCTCCTAAAACCTAATTTTTATCCTTTCTTTTATTTTTCTCAATACATTTTCATCAAACTACGATTTCTTTCTCTTCTCTCCTATATTGTTTGCTAAGATCTCTCCATCACCAAGACTCTTTTGTCTTATTCCCCATTGCATTTAGACTTCCAAAAGTCATATTTTGAATCCAAAACCTCCTTCCTTAACTCAAGATTCTCTGCACCTAAACATCATTTTCATTTAGCTAGTAATGCTATGTTGAACTTGTTTACATCTTTAACTCCTAATTCCCTCTCATGTTTTGCCTTGTAAACTTGTTCCCATTTTATTCATACTATCTTCCTACCCTCACTCCTCCAAACCTACAGAAAGTCCCTCTGATCTCTCCTAGTCTCCTTCTCACCTTAAAAAAACATCTTGTAAAAGGATAGCAGATAATACAGATTTGATGAGTCACACTTGTTCTGCAAAGGATAAATGTCTACTTTTCCACCTCTAGACTCTTTCCTTTACCTTGCCAACTACTTTTTCCCATAGTTGATATTTCTTGAGATTCCCTCCAACTGGTAGCCGTAAATAAATGAACAAAATGCTCATAACCCTACAATCTAAGATTTCAACAAATCTTTCAGGATTATATCTCCACTCCCACTCCGCCCAACTTACTTTTTTTTTTGTAAAATTCACCTTTATATCAAATGTTAGTTCAAAACACGTAAGCGCACATTTTATAACAAAGATATTTTAAAAATTATTTTTTCATAAGAAGAATGTGTCATTCACAAATTAAAGTATATTCATGCTTACCATTACTCTCCGCTTTTACTTCATGTAACATCTAAATTTTATGGCCTTCCTAACTATTCCTGACAATCCCTCAACAAATATTAAGATAAGGAATGATATTAGGAGTCCCGTTACCGAAACCCCTTTTTTGGTTAAAATTATTGGGTTGGACTTTCACTGACTAGCACAAAAATGGCATACGACTCTAACCCTCACCCAAGTGATCCATCTCTCACAAAATCCTAATCTCTCTAACATATAAAACAAAATCTACCAACTTATTGTGTTATATGCCTTCTCAAAATCTACCTTGAACATTACACTCTTTCTGCATCTCATCTTCTCCACCACCTCATTAGCTACTAATATACCATCTAATACCCCTATCCTCTAAAAAAAAGGCCTAAATATGACCTATGACTCTGGCAACACTCTCTTCAACCTAATGGATAAGGATTTTGATATTGTCTTATAAACTCAATCCACCAGTGAAATCGGTTTGTAATCATCAAGGACTTGAGAGTAGTCACGTTTTGGAATCAATATCATAAAGAAAGTGTTAGTACACTTTGACCATTTCCACTTTAGAGTTGTTAACAACAAAAATAATATTCATTTTCATAATGTCCCATAACCTCTTCAAAAAATTGAAGTTAAAGTCATCTGATTTAGGATTTTTTGCGTTGTCACAACTCCACATTGCATTATTTTATTTCTAATTAAGTAAATTTCTCTGTTAACATCTTATTATCCTTTCTTGAAATTGTTTGGAATTCTATATTTCTCAATTTCATGTTGAACCTCCTTAATCTATCCTAGTAATATCTTCTTATTTCTTCCTTTACATCTCCCAAGTTCTTCACACCATTCTTCATTAACTTTAACTCCACTTATCTCATTTTTTAACCTTCTCCAATTGATCATAGCATGATAAAATCTAGAGTTAGAATCTCTTAATGATATCCATTCGATCATCGATTTCTTCTTAGCTATTGACTCTTGTTTGTGGTTTAATTTCTTAAGTTCATGACACATTTGTCTCCTTTTCAAACTTGTGTCTAAGGTGTTGTCCTTATCAGCTTTGTCCAGATTAGCTATCTTAAGGATTATATTCTTTTTACTTTATTCAATAATTGGGTTCTTCGTACTCATGGCATTAACTCTTGGCATTTGAAGTTTCAACTTTAAGAAGTTTTCAAAAAGGGAGAGAGGGGTTTCTAGCTGTTGTGAAGATGGATACTAATACCATCAATACTATCAACTAGCATATTCGATAAAAATGATTCATATGAATTTTCCCAACTAATGGATCATTATATCATCCTTCATGCATGATAAACTCAATTATAAATTCTGTCTCTCCTATAAATTATCATTTTCAAGTTGAAATAACTTGATTATATCTGTAAGACATTAATCACTTTTGTATAAGAAATCCAGTATCCTTAAAATGCTTTATTTTATTTAATTGATAAAAAAGAATATTTATAAAACACAAATACGTGAATTTAATTCTATTCAAATGATCTTAATGCATATATTTGCTGTTGTAAAGGGTATATGTCAGCAAATTAAGGAAAATATATATAAGAAGCCATTATGTTTGTGTCAGTAAACATTTTTTGTACTTTTCTCAATGTTGTGTTCACAGATTTGTCGCATTGATCTCACTGATCCACACGCTCTTACACTTGCTTGAATGCTTTATACTTTGCAGTGTTAGGGCGACTATTGAAAGGTACAAAAAGGCAAGTGCTGCTTCCACAAATGCAGAATCTGTATCTGAAGTTAATACGCAGGTAAATTTATTAAGAAATATTAAAAAAAAAAAAACTGGTATATAAATGTTTTGTTATGGTTATTTGGCAGATAACAAATGCACTTATCATTTCAGAAGTACAGCCTTTTTAAACCAATCATTTTATAGTCAAATCCCTTGTGTGGCATTAATCTCGCTATATCAAAACAACAACCTTCGTATTATACGCTATGAGCCCTTAGTCTTTTAATAATAATAGTAAAAAAATATCACTAATGTATATACATATTTTCTGAATAATAAATTTATATATCTAGCATACTAGAAAATAACATATCTAGCACACGATTAATAAGAAAAAAAATGTTTTGTGGACTTTAATATGAATAAATTCCAGCTAACTAAGTTTTATGTAACGTCATTGTTTTTTTCTTAAAAAATATTAATGTCATTATTTTTTAAATTATGCTTGTGCTTAAACTTAAGTATCATATTAATACATATATAATTAAGGATAATTGAAAAAGGGTCATTATATTCTTCTTTGATTATATTTGAGTTATAAATAATATCATTCTAAATTATTGATTCGTATTTCATCATAGCATAGCATGCACCCTAATTCTTCATTCCAAAAGACCGAATTATCGATAATTTACTACTTTATATTTCTTGCCCGCAATATGTATAATCTTCTTCACGTATTAACACTATCAATAATTATCAGTTTTACCAGCAAGAATCATCAAAATTGAGAAGACAAATTCGAGATATTCAGAACCTAAACAGGTCAGTTTCTCACCTTTTTGCTATATATTTTTAATATATTCTCTCCACTAATAGCTCACATTTGTAGGCACATCCTTGGGGAAGCACTTGGTTCTCTGAGTCTCAAGGAACTGAAGAACCTCGAGGGTAGATTGGAGAAAGGATTAAGTAGAGTTAGGTCTAGAAAGGTATAAATTGGTTTCCTCACAGGCAAAGAATACATATACATTATTTCATGTGGGTATTTATAAAATTGTTATATTGGAAGGTTTTCTTATACAAACCCAAGAATGCATATAACATAGATGAGCAAAAACTAAAAAAAAATAAAAAGAAAATAGATACAAGAACTTTACACTTTTGGATATGTTTTGACGAAATTTTCCATTAATGATTTTAAACATTGAAATCAAATTTTCCACAACACAAATTTAAATTATACATAATTTAATTTGTAAAAATTTTTTTATATATTTTTTTAAAAATTCCTACTTTTAACTTAATTTAATTTTGACTTATAAAAAATGTTTGTTTAATTTTTTTCTTATTTTTCTCTTCTAAATTACGAATAAAATTCGTTCTAGGTAGTATATATATGTTCCCTCCTGTTTACATATCTTTATTCGGGTAGACTGATGCACTCAAAATTTTGCAGCATGAAACATTGTTTGCTGATGTCGAGTTCATGCAAAAGCGGGTACTCATATTTTTCTTTGGCGTTTTTAACTTATGTTTTTCTTGTTTTTATTTTTCATATACCATAGCTAAGGAAGAAGATGATGTTAGTATAATGTGATTAGGGTTTATCTTTTCATCTCTTCTACAATGAGTTTGTATATTTTATATCAAACTTCTTAGACTTTTTTTCTCTTTTAATTGGTTATAATCCTACTAGTATTCCATCTTATTGATCAAGGTTTGTTATCTGCATGAGTAACCAAGTTCTGAGGTGTAAGTTTGCTGATATTGTGCAGGAAATTGAGCTGCAAAACCATAACAATTATCTGCGAGCTAAGGTCCTCTCATTATTCTATTAACACACACACACATTACACTCCAAGAATGTATGCAGAAAACACGTAAACGTGATGTGTGATTAGTTAAGTTAATTGAATGATAAGAAAGTTGTTGATTATTGATGCAGATAGCTGAACATGAGAGAGCTCAGCAACAACAGCAATCAAATATGATGCAAGGAACACTGTGTGAGTCCCTTCCTTCACAATCTTATGACAGGAACTTTTTCCCTGTAAATCTCATACCTTCTGATCAACAATATTCACGTCAAGACCAAACTGCTCTCCAACTTGTGTAAGCATTCATCAGCTTCTACTATCAATTAATACTGTGTTTGGTTGCTCATTCTAGACGTGATTTTTCACATCTCAGAAGTATTTTCTTAGAAATTATTAGCTTTAGCCATTGCTTGAAAATAAAACAGGAGCTAGCTGCTTAAATGAGACTCTGCATGTTTGGTTTGACGTGAAATCAAGTCAAACTTCAATATATATGATCACGTACAAACTCAAACTACTTTAAATCATTTTTACTTTTACGTTCAAACATAGATTCTAAACTTGAAACGCTAATTCAAACGCACACAATTTGAATCCTGAGCATAGTTCCTTCATTCATAATAATTTCCAACACACATACTTACTGAATGCGATATATATATATATATATATATATATATATATATATATATATATAGACACACAGAAATATAAAGGAATATAGTTAATGCGTTTTTTTTTTTCTTGATTTTATCAGCCCATAGTAAATGGGTATTAAAGAGGGGAAAGCCCCTCTCAATAAATTTCTTGGTTATTCTCCATCGCTTTGAAATGACTTTTCAGAATATATATTTATAATTTTAAATATATTTCAGAAAGATAATTTCTTAATAAAAGATAAATGTTCCAAGAATTTTCTTAGAAGCACTTTAAAAAGGCACAAACAAAGATTCAATCCCCCATTATGTTTTTAGCTTTAAATTTAAAAAATACGTAAAAGGAATGCAAATGTATCACTATCCAAAAAAAAAAATTGGTAAAACTATAATACTTAGTATTTATCATTTACTGCATTTAATATATATATATATATATATATATATATATATATATATATATATATACACACAAAAATATAAAGAAATATATATAATGCGTTTTTTTTTTTTTTTTTTTTTTA
>Ga0099825_1004628_pt1 | contig 17976 bp, 8 predicted proteins | sample SiratroredBW_FD_76838 | JGI IMG/M metagenome (GOLD analysis project Ga0099825, IMG submission 76838) | Root nodule microbial communities of legume samples collected from California, USA - Siratro red BW | ecosystem: Host-associated > Plants > Roots > Nodule | place: USA: California | collected...
ATGTTATGTGTAGATAATATTTATCGTATTTTTGATTGATTTATTTCTTTAATAAAAGTGAATAGTGATATATATATATATATATATATATATATATGTATATATATATATATATATATATGAAGATTTGAATGTATTTTTATGTCTGACATAAGATTTGAAATCACGAATAGGATTGTGATTTAATACGTCTTTTAGTTTTGAATACCTTAAACTTAATTTGTATATTCTAAAAGAAATCAATAAATATTTTTTATAAATATTTTTTATATATGAATCCATGTATGATTCATACATGAATCTAATGTATAGATAGTTGATTTTAAAAAATTATAAATTTTAATATTAAATTGAATAAGTTTATAGAATTTGTAATATTTTGATAACTTTTTTTAGCTTACATTTATGTTTGTTGCTTATGTAATAAGCTATTATGAAATTATTATATACTCAAACAAACTTTGGTATAGATTTTGGAGTTATGTTTAAATTTAGAAACTCAATTAAATTTTTTTTCAAAAATCGTAACTATTGTGTATACGATACATGAATGACATGTTAAAATTTTGGAAATAACAAATAAATAAATGCAAAAAAATCTAATACTTAAAAAGAAGAAGTAAGTACCAATTATTTTATTAAAAAAATTATTGAAATCTAATATGTTAATATAAAACTATTCATACATCTAATATACATTTTTACAAGTGGAACGGTCGAGTTTATATTTTTAAGATATTGAGTTTAAACATTGTTCATGAAGGAAGACTGTCCCAAAGATAACTATATTTTAATAAAAAATTATTATTTGAAAAAATGTTAAAACAAAAAATATATTAAAAAGATAGATTTTATGTAAAATATAGGATAGAAATATAGTGAAATAATAAATATAAACCAAGTTAAAATTTATTAATAAAATTAAAAATGTAGGATATATGCTTCATTCAAAGATAAAGCTAATCAACTTATTAAAATCAATAAATTATTTTTTATTTTATTTACAGAAATCATAAGTAAACATTTGAATTATATATAAATCTAAATTACAAGTCCACCCAAACATTGGCAAAAGGAAAACCATAAATCATCGTGTTAATTATAAAATTTAAATAACAAATCTAAAATTTTGATTATATTTGTTCTTAACTGGAACGAGTTGTTTTATAGATGGAATGAATGTTTTCTTAAGTAAAAACTCATACTGCGACATATAAAAATTTGGAAAACCACTTCTACACAAAATAAAAGTAATTTGTACTAATATATGATAGTAGTTATCTATAATACGTATGGAAATTTTTTAAGTGAAATATTTTGTAATTAATTTTTTTTTTTTTTTTTGCAATACTCAAATGTCATTATCATTTTGTGTTAGCTTTAATAAAAAAATTAAATTAATATTTTTTTCAATTTTTCAACAGCTAGTAAGTTTAAGTTTAACATTCTCGTAAAATTAATTTGAGTAAGATTTATCCACTTCTAAATATTTGTCAATCATCTGATAAGTCTCATCTTTAATATCTTCAATACTCTCCTCATAATAATACATGAATATCTCATATATAAAATTAAATATTTATAAATAATTAAATATTTATAAGTAATTTAATAAACAACAAGTAATAAAAATTTAATTAAAAGTTAGAATATATTCTAATATTATATTAAAAAAATTAGATTTAACTTATCTTCAATTAGTCTTATTTTAATTTATGTAAGATTTTCAACAATTATTTTTATTATTTTAACAACTAATACTAAAAAAACTGTTAACTAATTTAAGTTACGTTCTATCAATGTTTACAAAAATCCATACTATGAAGAATAATACGGACAACAACTTTACTATAAAAATCCATACAATGAAAAACAAATACTGACAACAATTTTATCTTATTGTTTTCATACACGATAGTATTCATGAATAATCTCATTAAAAAAATAAATAAATACTTGAATTAGAGAAATGTTTAGACGAATTTTTTCATAAACACTTTAAAAAAAGAAAATATAAAATAAATCAAAATTAATATTTTTATAGGTTAAATCAAAATAAAACAAACTTATTCACAAACTAATTTGTAAAAACTTTTTTTATATTTTTTTCAGAATTTATACTTTTAACTTGTACATAAATTAACTTTAATTTATAGAAAAAACTAATTTTATTTTTAGTTAAATATTTATTGAATATATATGTGTGTGTGTAAAATTTATTTTATAATGGAAGAGAAAATAAAATTAAGGATATGTATGTTTGGATGAGTTTCTCAAGCATTTCTAGAAAAAAAAAATTAAGTTCTATAAATTAGTGTATATAAGAGTGACAAATAAATATTTAGAAAAATTATATAAGAGACACCAATTAAATTTATAAAGAAAATAATTTTAATTTTTTCCTTTTATTTTTTAATATTAAAAGTGGTTATAGATAGAGAAACTCCATCAAATAGACTCTTAAGTATTGGTTTCTTATAAATGGACTTTTACACAAACATCATGAATATTTATTCAATAAATACTCAATTAAGTTATTTATCCGATTAGAGAATTTTAATATTAATACACTTTTCCTCTCCAAATTAACTCTAAAAACCTGAATTTAACATATTTTATATTGATAATTATTATGAAAAATAAAGAAATAAACAAATGATATGAGAATGAAAATATTCTCTTTTGTGTATTTTTTCAAAAATAGAGAACTGAATATATACAAGTATTGTATTCATTCTAGGTATAGCTAAATAAAAAAAACAAAATAAAATTATTATGATAATGCCATAAATTCTAGAAGCCTTCTATCCATCTTTGAAACCATTAGAATAAAAAACAATCACACGAGAGAAATTATCAATTAACTTTGCTACTGAAAGAAGGTTAAAAGTGAAGTTAAAAATATATAAAACATTATCTAAGATATGATATTGATTGATAAAAACACTTCCAGAATAATTTGTAATGATTTGATTTCCATTTGGTAATTTGACAAAAATAAGATTAATTTGATGATATGAAGTGAAATGACTCAAGGATGAACAAATATGATCAGTAGCACCACTATCAATAATCCAAGAACTAAATGAAGAGAGAAATTTATTATCAGTGTGTTGTTGTGTTGGAAGGAATATCAGATATTTGATTAGAGACATTATCACTGGATTTAGACTGTTGTAGAAGGGCTAACAATGTTTGATACTGCTCTGAAGTAAAACCAATATGCTGAGAATGTACCTCTAACCTTGAACCTTCATGATTCTGTTGATTATTATTAGTGTGCTTTATGTTTTAAACTTGAACTGAGGTGGAAAATCATGCCTTTTTATAGCACGTATCAATCATATGTCCTGTCTTTCCACAATGACTGCAAACTTTAGAAGTAGCAACCAGAGCTCTTAAATTAAAGCTCAGATACTATATTATGAAAAAATAAAGAGATGAACAAAAATGAACAAAGGATGTGAGAATAAAAATGTTCTCTCTGTTTTTGTGTATTTTTTCAAGAATAGATAACTAAATATATACAAGTATGTACTGTAACCATTATAGGTATAGCTAAATAAAGAAAACAAAATAAAATTATTATGATAATGTTATAAAACCAAATAAACAGAATTGATGATAATTTGATTATATCATAAAGACAAAATCACATAATTAATTTCCTTCTAAAAGCCTTTTATCCATATTATCTGAAAATAACATCTACTAAAACTAAAATTTGCAATTTGTATGAAATTATAGTTTGTTAAAGACCTATCCCGCAAACATATTTTAATTTTTTTCTCAAATTAATCATAATTTTTTACTCTTAATTCATTCTAAGAAATATGTTTTCCATTCTCTATCAAGTAGTTAGATGATTACATGTCATGTAAGCGATCTTAGAATTATTTAACATATTGATATAAAATTTCACATAATGAATAATCTATTAACTTATATTGATAATAAGAAAAAAAAGTAGTGTTTTTATAAGTTAAAATTAATTTACATATAAGTTTGCTAATTACATTTTAGATAAATTAATACAATTTTTTTATAAAATTAATTTATGTATAAATTAGTTTAATTACATTGTAGATTTTTTTTTTTTAAGTTTTTATTGAGATTTTTCTCCAAATATATGCTAAATTATCAACGGTCCGTAGAAAATTGGAACTATGATGATTGGATTCGAAGCTGAATAAAAATAAATAATGCTACACATAAATATCAAATAAGTTATTTGGACTAGATTTTCAGTCAACTCTTTAGTTTTTTTTTTTTTTTCTTAAAAAATAAGTGACTTATTTTTTAGGTGTTTCTACAAAAGTTTTTGACCTAATTTTAAAGAGAAATAACATAATTTAAAAAGTTGGGTTTTTCACTTATATAAAAAGGATGAGATAAGGATATATATTATAAAATACGAAGAAAATTTTAAATAATATATGTATATATGCTATTTTTAATTAAAATTAGAATTTTATCTCACTAATTCGTACAATAAGAAAATGATTTAAATATTGCAAAATTGGAATTGAAAAACTGATGAAAAAAATTTGGTATCTGTCTCAAAAGTTTTATTTTTAAAGAACGTATGTAGACATAAATTCTTGTTGAAAATCACTTAATAGATGAAGTGCTTCTTTTGGGGGTTTGGTAATGGTAAATAGAAGGAGAAGGAGGTGAAATGGTTGTGGATTTGAACTAAGGTAGCTGAGTAGATTTTGACTGTTTGTTTGTAGTAAGTGTGGAGTGATTGGAACAGGAAGAAAGAGGGAAACATAAATGAATGGAAGGCAGGGTGGGTTGGGGGCATTTAACAGAAGAAAACTGTCTGTTGATAATGAAGAAGAAAGATGACCAAGAAAACAGAGTTGTTTTAATTTGGTCGCTGTTGAAGTTTGCATTTAAGTGAATTCAAGGAGGTTTAATGAAGGCAGGTGAACTTACTTCAAATTGAACACTCCATCTATCTCTCAATGCCTTTAATGGCTTGGTAGTTGGCACCCTTTTCTCTTTACCATCTAGTACTACCTACTATCTCTTTACATCACAAATAACGGCAACCATTTTTCTTCTTAATAATCAGAACAAACTTTTAAGTACACTAATTAAGGATTCAATAACTATTTTTTTCAAGTTAGGATTCAATTCAAAATCATGATGGACTCCACTTCAATTCTGATGGAATTTCAACTGTTTTACCTCAAAAATTTAATTAGGTTAGTCTTTAATTTTTGTATGGACATGATCCCTTACTATTAAAAGCCTGGGGTGTGGTTTTTGCTTACCAAAAATTATTTTAACATTACAATAATCCATCATGAAAGTATCAAATGGACCCATGTCCAACCACAAGTCTTACCACAACCATCAACATTTGATATAAATATTTGTTGTGCAAATGATCTTGAAACTTCAATTCTAACGGAAATCAAGAATTGTAAATAAATTTTGTCCATTATTAAATGCAGATTCACTTGCAGTATGACAATCACTTTTTCACAACTAGAAAAGTAAGTATATCTAATTGATTTGAGTTATACTAGCACGAACACTCATTAATTTTGATAGCGCATAGTTCATTTTATTTCATTCTTTAATAATGTTTGTTGCATACTTATCATCTCAATACACAATTAGTTGATCAAGTGTCTAGAAATCTGAACAAATAAGCGTTTGATTATCTTCTTGGGTAATTCACAGTTAAATTTGAGTTAGCAATTCGTCTATTTAGGGCACCACAGCATTTCGTTGTAATTGGTGACGTTAGCAATGAACAGCCCTCGGAACCTAAGAGGCCAAGCCTATACTTCCATGTAAAGAAATATAACTCAAAATCCCCTAAAAAGACAAACATATGTATTACAGATGCTTTGTCACATCTACATTTGCCTTTCCTGAACTAATATTTTGATGTTACGATCTGAATCAAATCATTTATAAAAACAGCAGGAAAATAAAATAAGATTAATTATCAACTGTCCGAAAACATTTGATTTCAGGTTTTAAGATGGTCCAATTACCTCAATGAATGTTCTACGAGATAATCAGAATGAAAGTGTTCTGTCGTGATTTTGTGTGGATAACGTACGTGAAGATAGACATGCATTACACGAAGTGAAGCCATATTTGCTGCTCTGTCATGTAACACGTTGACCCACCTAGCCATTTCTCGGTTATGGACTAGAATATCATTTCATGAATACAACAAATTAAACTATGTTTAGTTACTTTCTTACAAACCCCACTTAATATGTATACACATTTGAGAAAAGGTTTGATTATATTAAATTTTATCACTTACATACTTTAAGTTGTATTATACTTGTACCTATCCAACAATAAGATCAAATTCACCTGAGTTTATTAACTATTAGTTAGTTATTAGTTAATAGTAATTATTGTAATTGATATTGATTGATTATAAGGTTATAATTGGTCATTATAAATAATTAACATAAGTTTATAGGAAGTATATCATTTATCTCATTATACACTTCCTCATACATTTAATCACACTCTTATTGGCTTGAGTGTGGAAGAGTCTTTTGCAGGTGAATCATCTCTCCATTTGACCATCATCAGCTCAGTCGTGCTCGTCCACTGCAGGAGACCTACACTCAAAATCGGGTAAAAACAACACCATTTTTTTATCAACAAACAATTAAATAAAATGAAACATTTTTTGGATGCTCAACCTAATTACAGAACATTTGTTTCAAGGATGAGTGATTATATAATCATTGGTAAATCCATCTATTTACATTACACTTTATATTGTCTCATATGAAAGATTATTAACATTGTACCAAATAAATAAGGTAGAGTGTTTGTCTAGAAGCAAGATACAATCATGTTAACTAAGTGAAATTCAGGTTTTTGTTGTATCATATTGCTTAATGTTACAACTTACGTGCATTTATATACTTACATTCACTTATTGAAATCGTTTTCATTCATTAGCTCCTTTCATCTTTGCACTTGTTCTTGAATCTTCACTTTGGATGTTTTTTATCGTCTATCAAACAGTTTAGTCCTTGTCATTTTTACTCTGACAACCATCTTGTATTCCTACAACACATGTCATTCAATCTATCCATCTTTACTAGATAGGTTAGCCTGGAAGCAAGCCATTGAATGTCACCCTAGACTACATTATTTGGTAGCTATGTGACAAGTTAAGCCAACACTGTATCCATATAATACCTACTAACCTGATGCCATCATCAAAGTCAGGAACATTAGCGCATTTATACGCTAGTGAAGAAGCAAAGGATGCAATGACAATCACACGTAATCCCCACAAGGCAATGTCAACCTAAATTGCAATCTTGTGTTTGTTGTGGTGGGTTATTATAAGATGATCTGAATGGGTTGGTATTCTTATTAAGTAGTATTAGTTGTACGACTCACAAATGACAATGTAATAGATTGTTAAGATTGCGACACTTGGAATATGTTGGAGCATCCCTAAAATGCTCCTTTAATTTAATTTATTCTTCGTTGATAAAAAAGACTAGATGAGTTAGCCAAAATTGCATCATGCATGATTTAAATGCTCATATTAACTAGATTATTGCAAAACAATTTATGTATGTCAATATCTTAGATGTGCCTCATCATGTCATATTCCTTAATCTTATTATCATCCTTGACCTTTCCCCATAATCCCAACAACCCCAAACCTAGAAAATTTGACAGGTTTAAAGTTAAATCTCAATGTGTGATTGGGTTTACATATCCTTTATGTTTGTTAATGTTGTCAATATGTTCCTTTTGTACAGAGCTAATTTTTATCTTTTAATTGGCCTATTCCAATTTTAGGTTTGATTTATTTCCCAACCTCTGAATTTTTTTCTCTATCCCTGTCCTAGTCAACTTTTGTCCCTATTTAGATTAATAGACTGAATTTCATATTCACTTGGAGTTACGTTTTGCCTTCCGATGGTTACACCGTCCTTATCTACCTGGTCATTTTTAAACAAACCAATGGGTTAAAATATCAATCTGCATACAAGAATTGTGCTTTAGGAAACATATTTCTTATCCAAGCCTACATCTTCATTTCTGCCATGCAGAATATCTTTTCTACACCAACCTTGCAACAAGATTCTTTTGGTTCCACAATGTCCAAATGACTGCTAACCACATACCTTTCCATATCATGTTACCTTCTTGTTTAATTGTTTGATGCAAAATTGGTTAAAATGTGCTTTTGGTTAGTATTGTGATACATTAATGATACTCAACCATCTGTCACACATATACCATACATGGTATGTTACCTTGCAAGAAAAAAATAGGTGACTAGTTGTTTCTTCTTGTTCCTTACACGTAAGACATAATTATCATTATTAACTACTCCCTATCTTTAGTTACTACTTTATTGATGAGAACTTGCCAAGTGAAATGCTTTGCACTAGATAGAGTCTTAATCTTCCATAGATTATAGTGAATGTGCCATCACTCTTTGTTTCACTCCTATTTTGTAACAAATTATATGTTGATTTGATTGTATATTCACTATTTTCACTAGCCTTCCTACCTCGTTATCTACTTGGTCTCTATCTAAGCGAACTTTCTTAAGTTCCTCAATCAATTTGTAGATGCAAGATTTTTTCATTTAAATCATTCACTCATCCAAACTATTTGTCATTCCCATTTACTATTTGTCTTCTTAGGTCCTCATTTAACTTTTCATTTAGGTTTTCTGGTGGTATCATCATCTCATCATATTCTAGTATGTTGTCCTCTAAACAATTTTTATACAGTTTCAAGCTTTCTTTGACTATAATTTTTGATCCATTCCATCTCTTCTCATTCGTTATATTGGAGTATTTACCACCTTTTACAACTTGGGCGAATGTTTGCCCATTGTCCTTCCTCTTCCATGTTTTCTTTGTGGGTCCTAATTTTCTTCAATATATTGGATTCCTTGTGTAATGCACATCTTGGATCTTGTATTGAAAATTTTTCATGTAACAAAAAGAACTAAAAAAAATAGTGATACTTATAAATAATGTTCTTGGATTATACAAATTATTGATGATGCTACCTTTATTAAAAAGTCTATTATGGGACAGTCTATGATGTTACTTTATTAAAAACTTTGTTAGTGATGTTACTTTTTGTTGCTCTAACAATATTTACTTCAACTATAGTCATGCTAAAAAGGTTTAGAAGTTTGAAAAAAGGACTCCAATAAATTATTATTAGTAATAAATGATCTTCTCAAAGAGAGGACAACATGGATAGTGCACAATTTGTGAAAGAAACTTTGTTGATTGATGAAAATTGATTACACGCTTACTTTTATTTGCTCCTGTTTATGATGTTCTCCAAAACATAAGTAGGGTTATGACTATTTTTCACTTAGTATATGAGATGTTTAATAATTGAAAATGTAAGAAAGGTTAACATAAAAGAAAGAAAAAAAAGTTGAACAATCATCATTTTTGAGATACTAAACTCAATATTAATTGATAATTGGAAGCACACATCTTCATTGTCTTGCTCATTTTTTAAATCCAAGGTAATATATTATAAAATTAAATTATTTTATGGTTATATTTTGTTGTGTACATTTTATTTATAATATCATAAATTGATAACATTACGTTCTTTATATTTATATATTTTTAATGTTATAGATATTATAATTATAAATAGTTAAATAAAGATTCACACCAACTTGTCTCACATCAAGATGTGAAAATTATTTCTAAAAGGAAAAAATATTTTAAAAAATATTTTGATGATACGGATATAAGAAGACAAATAAATATATACTTTGCAAACTTTTCAAATGAAAGAAGATTTTGGCGATGTAAAATCACGTTGGATTATTCATGGAGCTCACGCACCAATACTTCTAAAGATAATTCTTAAGCTAAGGACAATCATGTTCTTCTTGTTGTACATTCTTTAAAAAAAAATGACACCTAAAAGAACAAACAATTTAGTATTTATCTGTAGTAATTTTCTTCTCTCATCAAAATAAAAAAACATATAAAACTAAATTGTGAAATATTGTAATGGAATTCTTAAAATTACTAACTCATCTTTTGATAAATTAGATTTAGAAATTATATTTTTAAGTGAGGATGAATAAATGTATAAGTTAAATATTATGATTTTAGTAACTTTGTCTTTCGATATATTTCTCTTGATTTTTTAAAAAATATATTAAATACGTCTTAATAAATTCATAATTACATATATAGTTATATATAGTAGTGTCTTGTATAGTATAATCTTCAATTTAATTGTATCTACGTGTTGGTGTGTTTGTTTCGTATCATCTATTTGCTTCATAGGCGTATACAATACAGGGATGACTGTGAAGAGAGGAGGAGGGGTTGTTTGGAAGATTTATTAAACAGAGAGAGAAGTGAAAGGAACATTAAATTGGCTTTTATTTATTTGGTAACTCATAGGACTTGGTTGGTTTAATGGGGAGGGTGTTGAGAGGCTTTAAAGGCTTGTTCTGGGGTGTTTAATAGCATAGGTCATCTATGGTGTGGTTCGTTTTAATGGGTGAAGAGGGTGTTGAGAGCTTTAAAGATATTAGTTTTGTGAGTGACCCAATTGGGGAAGTTGGAGTTATTATTTACATTAAAGAACCATTGGTAATGGCAATGGCATTGAAGACCCTCCTTTCAACTGCACACACTAACAACATTAATGACCATGCCATACCTCTCCATCCATAGTCTTCCACTTCTCACCGCCTTTCATAACTGCCAAAGCTTCCTCTCTTGCCTTTTCCCTCCCCTTTATAGTAGTACGTCATGTCAACATGCACCCCAATTAATTTTATCTTATTTTATTCATACTACTTCATATACTAGTACTAAGTTATGGTTGCAACTAAATGTAACCATTGCTTCATTCTTAAAATTAAAATATGTTTGTTCATCTCAAAACATTTTTCAATTAATCAAACTCAAATGAAAAAGTTTTCATGCTGATAAAAAGAAGACAAACAAGTTTTCTGTTTAATGCATCTCCTTGGCGTTGTTAGACAAAGTAAATTGTAATACCGTAAGTACTTTTGACCTAATCTTCTAATGATGAACTGATTTTTTCTTAATCATTTATATTTTTTTAATAAAATAAAAAAAATATGTTTTATTTATGTGTTTGTTTAATTTGCTTCTTTTAGAAATAAGTAGTTTTCAATTTATTTTAATAAACAAATGTTATCTGTTTCTAAATAAATAATTGTTTTAAATTTAAACAAACACACATATTTGTCGGTTTTTATTATAAAAATATCAATAATACTCAAAGCGCATTTTCAATTTTTTTTTTTTTGGGTTTGGAATTTGGGAAGGGGCACACAAGAAATAAATGGTTTTCATTTAGTGGAAACCACATTAATATCAATATATAGCACATTTTTTTCATACTTTTTCCATGCTAAGATTTTATATTCTCACTTCTTTTAATTTGCTACGATATAGATTGCAAGGAATCGTGTAAAAAAAAGGCAGAATAAAATTTTCATTAATATATTAAACTCATATAATACTGACACATCGATTTAAGGATTTATTTATTTGAGAATTGAAGATGTCATTTAATTCTGTTGAAAATGAAAATATCACATCTTATAATTAAAGTTTACTATTAGTCGTATTTTATATTTGCATCTACACTTCTTTGTAAGAAAAAAAATACAATAGATAAAATTAAATACAGGTAAATTTTAACTATTTTTATCGTGATTTAATGATATTACTTCAAAAAGAAAATAAACTGTTAATTGATAATTTTTTTAATTAATCTTTTATTTTTAAAATCAAACTTCAAATGACTTTAGAAAAAATATTTTTAAATGCAACTTATAGAATTAAATCTAAATAATTTTTTAATCAATGTAAAGAGTGATTACTCTTATTTATAATTGAGTCTAGAAAAAGTGTATATGAATGTAAAATATTTTTTATATACATTTTTAGAAAAAAATTAATCAATCTCGTTCACAATTAAATCATATTTGACCTACGTTGTTTATAAATTAAATGCTGTAAGGACTGATGTGATCACCTAAAATTTCTTCATAGACTTTCTAGAGTGATTATAAATGTTCATTAAAAATGGAGAGGGAAGGCGAATAGGAAGAAAACAGAACAATTAAAGTAAAAAAAAAAAATCATGATAAATGTTAATTAGTAACAGATTTTTTTTTATTAAAATGCCTAAAAAATAAGTTTTTTTTTTAATTTTCTAATTTCTTTTATAAGAAGTTTAAATGTGATAAATGATGTGATACAGTAAGAAATAAATAAGAAAAGAAATGGTAAATAGAGTAAGTGAATGTTTGCAATTTTTCCTTTTTCTTTTTTTTTTTTACATAACATCACAGAGGCACAATTAACTTCTTGAAAGTGTGCATTTATTAAGAAGCCAACTTGGTAAGCACGTTTGCATAAGCAGCGTCCCTCTCTTGATCTTCAAATTTTGACCCCTTTGCAGTTAAAACCCGGAAGTCGAAAAGCCAACTCGTCCTATATAAAGACCTCTCACTCTTATACTACATTTACATTTGTTTGATCACAGAAAAACAGCCAAGGTTTGAAGGTGAAACCTCTCTTTCAAACTATGGTCTCCTTTCACAAAGCGCTGGCCGAGAGTCCAAGGCCTGAAATTCATGCAGAATTTGAAGCATCATCAAAGAAGAGAAAATGGGAAGAGCCATTTGCCGAAGACTTCTTCAAGGATCAAACAACCATAGAGAAAAAGAAATCTATCTTTGATATAGAGATTCACCCTGAGACCCCTTTTTCTTCAGATAAATGGCGTCAATATCTCACTATTCAGGTATCTATATATATTTAACTATACTGTCAAAACATATGTCTCAAATGATCTTCTTGTTGATCTTTGATCTTTCTTTTCCATGTGTAGTCAGGGCAGATACAGTTGTGTAACACACGAACAACATCAGAGGACCACAAAAGAAGTCCCGAACCACCTCCTTCTCATCACATGAGTTTAGACCTGGAGCTGAATTTGACATGTGAATCACTGAGGAAAAGAGAAGACAGTTACAATATGAATGAGAAGCAGACTTCTGGTTCCCCAGGAGGTTTGAGTGAACGTGATCAGGGTCTATTCAATGAACCGAGCAAGTGTAAGAAAGATTCAGAAGGTATGAATATTCGTTCTCCCTCGTGGCTGTCATCAACTGAGGATGATTACAATGAGATGGTTGCAACAGTTTGCATGCGCTGCCACATGCTGGTAATGCTATGCAAGTCGTCTCCTTCCTGTCCTAACTGCAAATTCATGCACCCACCAGATCAGAACCCTTCAAAGTTCTTGAAGAGAAGGTGCAGTCTTTTCTGCTAGTTATTTATTAAGAACGTCCAGAGATACGTATAAATTTTCAACTTTGACCTTACGTTTATCTTTTTATTTTTCCATTTGAAAAAGCCTAAGTGTATGTTCAGAAACAGTGGGGTGATGATTAACTCTAGCTCTGCCTAATACAGTACTTAATCTGGTTGTGAGAACGAATGCCAATAAGTGAGTACTGTAGAAATTAACCTGCTATCATCATCATATTGCTATGTACAGACTATTCTCGAATATTGATTATCCATCTTGCCAGAACAGAATTTCGGTACATTCTTTACGGATTTGAAACCAAGCCCATTTGGCTGGATACTGATTCTTAATTTGTGAATACTTTTTCTTCACATTGCAACAAATGTTCAATTTGACTATTTTTTTTTTTCTAACAACGAATACTGAGTTTCCTAAGAGGTTCACTTTTAACATCTTGCTGGGTAACCAGTCTTCAAACAAGTAACATGGATTGTTTTTTCCGTGGGTTGTTAATTTCATGGTATCTTATAATAATGTTAAAGCAAAAGAGGAAGGCGACTCATCAGATTATATCATAACACATAAAATTTATGTTTTTTTTTTCTCTAAATGTAATTTAAGTGTCATTTAGTATTTTCAGTTTACCCCTATATATAATTTTTCTGCAATAAATTAGCTCAACTCTTTTTTTCAAACTCAAATGAAATCACTTTTAAGATGTGATTTCATTCTTTTTGCTCCCTCAAAAGCCAGAAATCTACTACACATGTATTAACTAACCTGCTGCTGCCTACGTTATGGGTATTGTGGCTTTAATTTAGATTTCTTTTGCGTACCGGATTTTTTCATAATTATATGTAGGAAGTAAAATAAAGGAAAAGAGGTGGTACAGTTTGAATAATTTTATAAAAGAGTTAAAGCATTCTTTAAATAATTTACTTTATGTTTTGCTGATTAAAACAAAAACCTAAACCTGCTGCATATACAAGGCAAATATGAATTCTAAAATTATCACAGACTACAAATAAAACACATGAAGATCTGTCGAGTTACAACGAAGGCAAACAGTAGATTTGAAAAAGAAATATAACTTACAGCCAGAAGTTGGTTATCATAATTAATTTATTGATATAGATAACTTTTTTTTTTTAACAGCAAGAAATAATTGATATACATAAGTAGTCCCTGGAGCTATAACCTATCTAAAATTCAGATAAATTTTAACAAATTCTATCCATAATCCTTAATAACCGGTATCCAAAGTTGAATGGCTAAATTTTGTGCCCATACAGTACATTCTATATCCGCCCTCCAAGGGATTTTCTTTCTTTAAGGTGAGAAAATGCATTTAAAGTAGATATATAAGGATGCATTTATCTGAGTTTAAAGCGATCAGTCAAGTCAAGGTTCTTTAATTCAAATCAAGGGTTGTAGATGCACTCTTAGTTTGAGGAACCAATCCCATTGAATGCACATTAACGTTCCTGTGTAGCCTCATGCTCATTTACGTTCTATGCTCATAAATGCACAGGAAAAGAGACAGAGAAGGATACATACATAGATACATATATCATTAATCCTTGCATAATGAAAAAAAAAAAAGAAAACCCTCTTGTATACAATTCACGAACTCCTGGATTTTGTAACTACCATGTCAGCTGCATTTATGAAATGTTTCATCGTAAGAGGGTATATGCAAAGAGTAGAGATAAGTTTTGGGACGTGAAGTTAGGATATTCCTTTGACCTAAGGTAATTCAAGACAAATGTGGCTTGGAACCAATGGTGGGATACGTGTCCTGCAGCTAACACTATTTCTAGAGGTACTTAAATATTTATGTGTCGGTTATATATAGCATATCTCTAACTCTGGGGACAGTTCTTATCTCGATTTACATTAATTATTTGTGTGCATGTTTTCAAACGAATCTATCCATTACACTGCGTTTCATATCCAAACTGGTTTTTTCTTTTTTCAAATATAGTTTCCTTCTCATTTAATTTCTCAAAGTGTGATATATATTTTCTGTTTGACCTTACAAATATTACCGGTAATGGCATTTATTTCGATGAATATTACGCATTTCTCATTAATGTTCTTTAAAAGAAATCAAATGAAGAACTCGTAATATTTAGACGAAATAAATAAAAATGAAAAAAATTGAGAGAATTATTTTGGCGACAAGAGATATTTTTATAGAAGACTCATTAAAAAAAAAAAAAAAAACTTAGTTATACCATTTATTGTGGTTTATATGTTGCAGGAAAGCATATGATGCAGTTATAGGAATTTCTTGGTGCACCTGTTGAGCATAATCTTAGATTATATACGCAGATAACTAAAACTATTACGATATGTGTCATTTTGACTTTATGTATATTTTATAAAATTTTTAATTAATGAGAATTCAATGTGAAATTTATATCAACTTATTATATCAATTTGACTTTATGTATACTTTAAAATTTTTAATTAGTCGGAGTTCAACATAAAATTTATATCAATTTATTACCCACGTGTTCTGTAAACGATATTTTATTTTGGTGAACACTCATTCATTTTAGACATTGATATATACTTAACTTTAAAAATCAAACAAACCTTAGATTTAGACCAACACACCGGTTTTTTCATGGAAGTGGTGTATTTTTTTTTATATTACGAGACAGGTAACTTTTTTATTTTTATTTACTGAAATAAACAAGTCAAATGGGTGACATTTTTGCTTAAAAAAGTTGTGTACTACCAAAACAATTTTAACTTTGCCCATTTAATGTGGTCAAAGTTGTGATATAAGATACCATTTTCGTTCAAAATCTTAAATAGAGATTGTGAGACGGTTGTATGACTTTTGTTTTGAATGTAGTTTTAGTTAATCAAAATTCTCTTACTGAAATGCAGCTTTAGTGTAAAGTTTTTGAATGAAATATATGATACGATTTCAAAATAGTTAATATATTAAAGTAGTGTAAAGTTTTTGAATGAAATCATGCAGAATGATACGATTTCAAGATAGTTAATCATTTCTATTAAAGTCATGTAGGTATTAAACAACCTTTTTATTTAAAATAATCTTTCCATAATACAACTTACTCATTTTAGTAGATAAAAAAATTACATTATTATGGTGCAAAAACCAACACACACAAGGTGTTTCTAGTGAATTAGCCAAATACAACGTTTCCAAATGCACCAACATTACCAAATTCACCCGACATGACATTTCCACTTACCTACAATATTAAAAAGAATAAAACGAAGACAAATCATGGAAAAACAATGTCACATGACATTCAAAGGTTCCCTTTGGTAGCTCGAAGGGCTTTGAGATGGTCCTCAAAAGTCAAGATTGACATGTCTCTTTCCAATGTCATCCTTTCTTTTCGTCCAATAAGTTCTCATCTAATTCATTATTATCTCTTACATCTCAATGGAAAGGATGATAGATTTGTTTTTTTTTTTTTTTGTTTTTTTTTTTTGAGTTTTATAAAAAAATATGCATGAAAATCCCTAACCTTATATTTTATTTTAATATTTTGTTTTACGAAAAGTTAACAAGTTAATTAAAAAGATTTTATATAATTTTGAGTGACATACATTATATTATTTGTATATAACTTGTGGTTACGAACATTATCAGTGGCATGCAAGAAAATCAGAAAAAAAAAAACACACTACAAGAATCAATTTATCAAAGGAGAATGACATCCATAAATGAGAATATGATCCATTTAGTTGATGAAAAAAAAATTCAAGAAACCTCTTTAAGATATAATCATTTAAATTAATAATTAAAATAATAACAATAAATATATTAATGGTTTAATAAGTGTAAAATTAATTAATTAATTATTAGTGTAAGAAATTGGTCTTTTCCTATTAACTTCTAAAATATTTTTTATAATTGTATTTAAACCCTTGAAATTTTTTAAATGGTAAATTGATTTCACTTTAATTAAAAATTGATCCTTAAATAATTTTATTATTTATAACTTAATTTCTGAATACTTTTAATAATTATAATTTAATCTCTAGCTATTTTTTACTATTTGTAATTAGGTCTTTGGTCCACTAATTAAGTGGATTTTTATAATTGATATGAACTACATATATTAAAATTTTAACGAGTAATGTTTTGGATGCTTATATTCTAATAAAATGTGTTCTTGCCAGAATGAAAACAAAATTATTAGTAACATACAATTAGTTGTTTTGGGTCAATTATTAAAAGAATTTATGAAAAAAAATTTGCTAAAAGGGTTGTATCATATAAGATCATTGCCATTGTAAGGTTCATTCAATGAGATTTTAATTTAATTTTTATATATTTCACTGTGTGAAGACATTTTTTCTCTTTACTATAATGTAAGGTTAGTATATATAAAACTCAGACTTTAATTAATGTTTTATTTAGATGTTGGTAGGATTATATGTTTCAGAAATAGATTTTTTTTTTTTTTTTTAACGATCCAAGGCCTTAAATTTTATGTCAGCGTACTCTAATCAAAGTATCTTACAAGACTCAGATCTTAAGTTTATAATTTTGTATATGACTCCCACAATAGAAATACTTTAACATCGCATTTTTTTGTTGTATATTACACAAAATAATAATAATAATAATAATAATAATAATAATAATAATAA
>Ga0099825_1004631_pt1 | contig 17968 bp, 9 predicted proteins | sample SiratroredBW_FD_76838 | JGI IMG/M metagenome (GOLD analysis project Ga0099825, IMG submission 76838) | Root nodule microbial communities of legume samples collected from California, USA - Siratro red BW | ecosystem: Host-associated > Plants > Roots > Nodule | place: USA: California | collected...
AAATGACTCACCATATTTTCCTTTTTTTTGTTTTTTTTTTTTGAAAATTTAATTATTATTTTTTGACAAAACACATTCATGAAATTTTGGACATTTTTTTTTTTGAAAATGCATTTATGAATACATGAGATTTTTGGGAATGTATATATGATATATATTTGAATTTTTTTTTTGAGAAAATGCATTTATGAATGCATGAATATTTTTTAATGCATATATGATGTATGTTTGAATGATTTTTTTTTTAGAAAATGCATTTATGAACGCATAATTTTTTTTTGAAATGCATATATAATGTATGTTTGAATGATTTTTTTTCTGAGAAAATGCATTTATGAACGCATAATTTTTTTTGAAATGTATATATGATGTATGTTTGAAAGAATTTTTTTTCTTGAAAAAATGCATTTATGAATGTTTCTAGAAAATTCATTTAGGAATGCATGAATTTTTTATTTTTATTTTCCATTGAGATTGCGACCTTGATAGTGTCGATAGGATTTCAAATTAAATTTTAGAGACAGTGAGGTTGAGACCATGACCATGTCGAGAGGGTCTCAAATTTAAATTTTGAAAAAAATGAGGTTGAGACCATGACCGTGTGGAGAGGGTCTCAAATTAAATGAATGCATGAATGTATGCAATATTTTTCACTTTTTTCTATTCTTGATTTTTTTTATATTGGCATTTAGGAAGAGAAGCATGAGTGCATTGAGAGCGCATGAACATATACATGGAATCCTATGAAGGTATGATGATTTATGAGAATGTATATATGAAATGCATAGTTTCTATTTTTGTTTATTGAATGAATAATGATATGAAAATGCATATATGAATTCAATTTCTTATTATTTTTTTTAATGAACGATGTTATTAAAATGTATATATGAATTTTTTTATTTTATTAAATGAAAATGCATGTATGAATGTATAAATTCTATTTTCTACTTGTTTTTCTTTGTTTAGATTGAGATGAGTGCATAAAAATCTATTTTTTTATTTTCAGTTTTTATTTTAAGAGATTGCATAAATGCATGCATAAAACTCTAATTTTCATTTTTCATTTTTGAATAAGAATGCAGGAATGAATGCATAAAACTATTTCTTTTTAAAATGTATTTTCATAATTCCTCCCAAGGAAAAAAACATGTTATAGAATGTAATATGGATAACTTTGAAGATGTATGATGCACGCTTAAATGTATGATGTACATTGATATATGTGATGTATGTTTAGATGTGTGATGAATGTTTAAATGTATGATACAATTTAAAAGTATGATGCATGTCTAACTGTAAGATGCATGCAAAACTAATTGATGTATGCATAGAAATACAAATTAATTAAGCAACATCTAAAAATTGTTTTTTTTTTGTTTTTTTTGTATTGTTTTTATTTTTTATACATGAAATTTATAGGAATTCATTTATGAATTTTTTTTTGTGAAAATGCAAATATATGAATGCATAAAATGGACGTATGAAATTTGGATGCATGCAAAAGTTCTTTTTTTTAAAGAAAATGTATTTATGAATGCATGAAATTATTCTTTTGTTTATCTTTCTCTTTTTTTTTGGAGAAGGTATGAAATTCTATTTTTCGACACTACAACATTTATCACTTTAGGCAACACTTTTGTTAGCCACAGACAAATAAATGTGGCCTAAAAGTAGAAAAGGCCATACTTTTACAAGTGTGGTTTATTTTCACTATAGGCCACACTTTTTGAGTTGTGGGCATTTTAAGCCACAATTTTCTCCTATACCCTATTGAAAAACATAGGCCACATTAAAAAAGTGTGCCCTAAAATTAAAAAAAAATGTGGTCTATAAAAATTATAGTATAAACCACATGTTCTGAATGTAACCTAAACATTAAAGGTAAAATTGTAGGCTTCCCGTTCTTACAAAAATTGGACTTCCCGCTCATACAAACAACAAACGATTAAAGGTCTTGAAATTAAAAATAATTACCCTTCCTGATGCCAAACCCTCTGTCTACCCTACCTAACTCCCACAAATCTTCTCTCTACACTACCTCATCCCCTACCTCACTCTCTCAATATTTTCATCTCATCTCCCCCACTCTTTGGTCGACCATCCTCTCCTTGTCGCCACCATTGTTTTTCATCGGGCATTGTTTTTCATCTGGTGTCTTCTCCCTACAGTCATCTTTGTGCTCTTTGTCGTCTCTGGTGAGTCTCTCAATCTCGATCTTTCTAACTGTTTTGGTCATGTTCTTAATTTCTCTTCTTTCATTCACCTAATTTAGGATTTCTGTTTCGAATTTGGTTAGAATTTTTTTGTATAATTTAGGGTTTGTGTTTTTTTATTAAAATTTGTGTTTTGGGGTTAGTTATTATGTTTGTTAGAGATTTGTTCATTATTAATATTGAATATTAACATAATATTTGGCCATAGAAACCTTTTGTAGAGCATAAATTAGCCTTTAAACCAACATGGTCCGAAACTTGAAAATTATTGAAAGAAATGTTTGTCCTAGGACCATAATTTATTAATTTAACGTTTTCATGAGTCAAGAAATTTATAGAGGTATATTTGTTTCAACTTAAAAGATGAATACGACTTTTTCCTGTTAAAGGTATAATTACATATAAAAAAGTGCAAAATGTTTATATAGATGAGTGAATAATGTTTAACATTTTGGAATCAAGCAATAATTGCAAAGTAAAGATATGCAATATTCATTTTCAAATAAGTGATAAGAGGACTTGGATGTTCAAAAAAATCATGGTTCTATAGGGTCTGTTAAGAAATATTTCAAATTTTATATATTGATCGAGGTTGATCATTTTCATTTTTAAAAATCAAATATATGTAGTAATTGTATGACCCAAATTCTTTTGTTTTAGAAAGATACTTAGCTCAAATTATTGATATTATTTTTTATTATTTTTAGTTATAGTGAAGATCTCAAGAGCAGTTGGGTATAATTGAATTTGCTAAGTACAAATTAATCATTCCAAAGGTAGGTACAAGTCCTGAATTTTATATAGTCTCGTCTATTCTTACATGCAAAACATTTGATTTTGGTTGAATTTCATTTCATGTTAGTCCTTTATGTACTCTGTATATGCTATAAATAAAGATTAACATTGCAGTTCAGCTCCCAAACCTATATCCAATCACAACAGTATACTTATTTAATTGCTCTATACATAATGAGTCTCCCAAATGCATATTAAGTAACGTTTGTGATGACTCACTTCTGTCTTTAAGAGTCACTGCTAACAATTCAAATACTTATTTATACACCTGATCAACGCAGATGTGCATATAAAGGCATATATTAGACATTCCATAAATTAAATTAATATATTTTTAAATTATAAATTTTTTTAAGTTAGTGTGATAAAGCTATAACTTTGTGAGTTTCTTGAAGAAAATGCAAAGAAAAAGAAACAAAATGGGAAAGAAGAAAATGTGCCTTAAGAGTACATGTTGAATACACTGGAATCAATGTAGATGAAGGTAATATTACAATGTTAGTAAGTTTATTTTTTTATTTCATTTATTTTTTTAACTTAGCTAAGTTTAATGTCAAAATAGGCTCAAGCAATAAAAGAACACGAGGACCAACAAGATGTTTACAAATACATGTAAGAAATACTGAAGATTGTCCAACAGTTATTTTGGATAAAGATAGAGAGTCTGTTGGTCCCAATATTAGAGTTATATCTAACTTGAGTTATTTCCTTGGGACCTTAGCAAGGAATTCAGATTTTTGTCCTCTAATATACACAAACTTCAAGGCTTTGCTCAAAGGTTACAAGGAATGAATATGGAAATATGTTATGGTAATGAAATAAAATTCTTATCTTTGATTGAATTATAAAATATTTATGACATGTGTTTATTTGTGGCTTTTTTTAGGATAAATTCATTATTTCTGAGAAAGGACAGGAAACAGTTTTTAGTCGTGTGAATGATGCCTGGAAAGATATAAGTACTATGTAAAGAGAACGTAGTTTAAGAATATTTCACGTTGAAGGAACAATTAAAACATTGTCCAAAGTCTATTCCTGAGGATCATTTCAAGCAATTGATAGAGTATTGGACAAATAATACTATCAAGGTATGATCCTTCTAGTTCATAATATTTTGGTTTATAATAACATGATTCTCTAGTCAATATTAGAAATTATGATTCGAAGTTCAAACACACAAAGATCCTGTAATTGGTAGTTGAGCATGAAACAAACGGTTTTTAGAAAATGGTTTGTTCAACACTAGTATGTATCCCACATTTTTTTATACCTATTTTTGTGCACGGTTTCTAAATAACTACTTGACATTTTTATTTCATTTTTTTATTTTGTTAAGATTTAGAGGTGAATAAAGATCAACAATGCCTCATTCTATATTTTTGTTAACTACATTTATATTGATGTATGTTCTCATCTACAAAATATAGAGCATTAGTGAAATGGACGCGATGAAAAGGACTAAGCAAAAGTATATGCATCTCGTATGGGAACGATAAACTTTGCCAGAGTTCGAGCCAAAATTGGTATGGTATTATTAGGTTATGTCTCAATTTATAATATATCATTAATATATATTTTACTATTAATTTTCAATTTTTTATAAATAGAATAACAAATCTGATGGAGAAGAAGTTACTAGAGCTGAAATGTTTATTAAAACTCGACAAGGTCATCTTGGTAGAAAGGAAAAAGCAATTGAAGAAACACTAGATGCATTGTAAGTTTATTTGTACTTGTGAAATATGTTTGAAAGCTCCATACATTTTATTTGTTCAAAACTTTGATATTTTTTGATAGTCTAAGCTTCAAAGTTCCATTGAAAGTTCAAGTACATCTGGGAAAAAAACATTTGAGTCATTGTTTGGCAAAGAAAATTCTGGCCGAGTTCGTTGTTATGGAAGGATTATGACACCCAAGCATTGAAGAAAAATAAAGAAATTGATGTTCTAAAAAGAGAACATGTCATTGAAAGAAATGATATGATCAAGAAATGATATGGCACGAGCATTAGGCAATGAAAATAGTGTTGCAACTCATGTTCTTGATGATGATGATGATCAGGTATACAATGAAATCATCTAAGATTGTGAAATATTATGCAAACTTTAATAAATTTGAAGAAAATCATATACTAAGTTTGTTTTATTGTTTTTTTTTTTATCTTTTTACAGGGTGAAGTTCAAGTTTATTTGGAGAAGAAAACATAAAATGAAAAAATAAATAAAATACTTTTGTTATATACCTTATAATTTTTTGTAATTTTCAAAGTGTGTTAGGCAACATTGGAGTATAGTTTTTAATATTTTAGTTGTTACAATAATGTTTTGAAATGCATTATGCAAATTTAATTACATTTATAAATGTTACAAGTATTATTAATGTTATCTTCAATTACAATTTTTTTATGATTTTTTTTTTAAAAATATATATGAATTTGTGGATGATAATGTATGCATAAATGTGTAATTTTTTATTATTTTTTCGTATTATTTTTTATTCTTGAAAAAATAAATGTATGAATGGAACTATTTTATTTTATTTTTGCAAATTTATTTATTTATTGATTTATTTTTGCAATATTGTGAGACTGTATGGATGAATGAATTTTTTTATTTTGCCTTTTTTTTTTAAAGAAAGATGTGTAATATGTAATGCATGTGAGAAAAAAAGAACGAGATTAATGCTTTTTATTTTTTATTTTCCAAAAATAATTTTTTTTTTGAAAAATAAAATATGCAATACATGTGAAGAAATGAAATTAATGTTTTTTATTTTTCAAAAATCATTTTTTGCTTTTTTTTTAACAAAAAGTATGCAATACATGAGAAGAAATGAGATTAATGTTTTTTTTATTAATAAAAAAATGAGATTGGCGCTGATGTATAGAAAAAAAAAATCTCTCTCTTTCTTAAAGAAAAATTGTTGAAAGTATACTAAGTAAACTCCTAGGAAAGAGAGGTGAGTCACAAATGGACATTCTTATACCAAGTCTTTCTTAGCCATAGTTGTTTTTATACCACTCTTACAAATTTTCTTTAAAAAAATGAAATTGATTTTTTTTATTGAAAACGAAATGTATTGTATGCAAGAAAAAAGATGAGATTGATATTTTTAATTTTTTTAATACTTGTGTAAATAATGACACTGGATAATTAAGCTGAAAAAAGTCTCCATTAGTGCCCTAATTAGGGTCTGTCCTAGTGAGACTTAAGTTCTAGGCATGTAAATATGATCACAAAGGGTGGCTTATCTTAATTTTCTATTAAAGGTCACTAGAGCTATGACCCCCTTTACCACACATCCATATCAGTCAATAATGACAGTATTTATGGGCATGATAATAAAGGAAACAGACTCTAGCTGGAGTTTTCACACACCTGGGTTAGGAAGTACATCCGCCCAGCTTTGCTACACAACTTCTCTATTTCTAAGTTTCACAGACCCGGGTATAGCGCTCTACTCATGATATGTAATAAAGTGTATGTGAAGGGAGAAAAGTGCATACCTACCCCCGCTTTCAAAACAACCAGAAAATTCTCAAGTAAATATATATAACATGTCGTTCTACCCTAAGGTTCAATATTTCAACAATACAAATATTTACATACCTAGAACACGCTCCTGTGCTGCAAATTAAAATATATAGCATGCAATATATACAAGGGAAATGTAAGCATTCAGAAAACCATACAAATTTTACTCATTTAATTAAATTAGCCTGACTCTCAAAATGTCCCCGATAGAGTCGTCATTTATCACAACCGGGATACGACGGGGCGATTAAAAAAATTTATTTTATTAAAAAAATATTTAAATAGAGGTTAAAGTTGCCACTATAGTTTATTATGAAAATCATAGAAAAACCAAAATTAAAATGTTTACGAACCAGATTCAAGATTGGGGAGTAGGTTATGTGTAGATAAGGTATTAACACCCCACAATGCCAGTCCTGAGACGGTACCTTTAATCAAATGAGTAGAAATAAGTGTGGTTTTATAAAATATTATTTTCTCCAAATAATAACATTAGAGTTTAGGCTTTTAGAAATTTGCGTTTTAGGGATGTTTCAGGATGGCTGAGATGGAGATTGTGACAGGAGCAACAACCTCTTCATTTTGTTGGGGTTTGAGGGTGGATAAGTGTTCAGTGGTTCTATTAAATATTTGTTGTTCTCTATGATTTTGAGTTCCTCTTTGAGTGCTCCAATGTTTTTGCTTCCATGATCTACTGAGATTTAGGTTTTTTTTTGTTTTGGGTCCCTGAGACTGTGTGAAATGGCAACCTCTATAAAGAATTAAACAACAGGACGTGCTTAGAGCAACATCTCCCGTATAACAAAAATAAGTATGAGACGTGCTTAGAGGAGCATCTCTGGTATAACAAAAACAAATTTATAAAGCAAATTTATTTACAAGCAATACAAAATACTAATATTCATGGTATTGAAATTTCAACAGAAACAAAACAAGGACAAATAGAATAAGAACAAACAAAACAATCACATAAGGCTGAGCGATCAAGACATACCAGTTGAAGACCAGCTTTAACAAAATTCACTTCTTTCTTCTAATTCAAGCCTGTGAATCTTCAGTATCTTTTTCAATAATGTGTAATTCTAGTGCTCTCTAAAAAACCGTGTTTCCCTTTCATTAACAACTTTTGAAAATGTTTTATATTTTTTTAATTATTTTTTAAAAAGAATCAAAGCGATAAGAGTTGAATCTCAAGATACCATAGTAGTTCTCAAACAAGACAATCACATATGCATAGAGGAATAAAGGAATCAAGCGAGTAATCAAAATAATCACATTACATATAGCAACATACAAGAGTAAAGTGATTGGAGTGGACTTACCTGTTGAAGCACTAATCAAGAACTTTAGACTTTTTCCTTTTCTCCTTACGCCCTCAATGCCTCAAGCACACTAATTTCTTTTAGCAAGGTAATTTTTGTTGTCTCTCCCTCTTTTCTGTTTTGGTCTTTTTTTTTTCTTTTATAAAATTTATTCAAACCCCTCGATTGCTCTACTCCATCAATTCAATGAATCTGCCCATTAATTTTAGTTTAATTACTTGAGATAAAGCTGAATCAATCAGAGTTATTTGCAATTAAGCAGAATAACCACCCATTATTACCATTATTTGCAATTAAGTAGAATAATATCCAATTAATATCATTATTTGCAATTAAGCAGAATAATCACCAATTATTATCAGATTCCCCCAACCAATCTATTCAAATTTCCATTAATTAACTTTTTTTTGAATTTTAAATTAATTTTCGTGCATTAAAAATGAGTACCTGAAAGGACTGTCAGATTAGGGAGAAAGTGTGACGTGACAACATTTTAATAAGAAGGGGTGCAAAAAATCAATTTTATCTTCCTTTTTTAACACACTTTTAATGGACTGGATCTCAGCAAATTAATTTACTTTATTTTTTTTTTTCAAAATTAACCCTTTATTAATTTGGGCTTTATTCAAAGACAATTTATTTTCTGTCTGAATCTCTTAATGGATTTTATTTTTTTTTATTATTTTTCTGCAGTTTATTTAAAATAGACCCAACACTTCTTTTTCTTATTTTTCTGTTTATTTTCTATACTTTCCATTTTTAATTTTATTCATTACTTATTTATTTTACTTTGTTTTTTTCTTTTTTTTTATTTTACTTTGTTGTTTTTTCCTTTTCTTTTTTATAAATTTTATTTCAAAACTTTATTCATTAAAATGAAACTAAAACTTTTTATTTATTTGAAAATGACAACATATGATAAAAATATATTTTTTAATTTTCAATTTTTATTTTGAAATAATTTTATTTGTCCAGACGAAATTGGGTGTTGACAATGTGATCTACATTATTAGAACATTTATCAAATGTATCTTGATAGTATTGTCCAATATCTTCATTACCAAGGAATTGTCTACTATCTTAATAGTGTTATAGTGTTTGTTATCATCAAAACTCATAGTTTCTCACTTCATGAGGTCATTTAGTGGGTATTAGATCATCTAATTGGTTCTAGATCTCTAGAGTCTTAACACTAACCACAATTCATGGCCATTATTCTCAGTCTTTTACAATCTTCCACCTTAGTTGTGTTGAAGCATAAATATGTCATGTTTTCTACGACGATTTCATGTCTAAATAGCTCAGAAATGAAATAAATATTTATCTAAGTCTCTTTATAGATGATTTAAGGATTTTGTGGGAAGAAGGAATTAGAGTGTTTGATAGGTATAAGATAGCACTTTCAAGTTACATGTAATGCTAAAGGTCATTATGCTGTCCAATATATGAAGAAGACACAAGTTATGTGTAGTTGAAAATGAAAAGAAGGTAATTGATTATAAACGTAAACATTTTCTTACTTGTATACACTCGTATGGAAGATTGAAAAAAAAGAAAAAACTTTTGATGGTTCTTATGAGGACGAAATAGCCAAAATTAATTTAATGGGTGAGGAAGTTTATAAGCAGGTGACAGATATTTACATTGTCTTTAGGAAGACTCAGAAAAGTGAAAAAAACATGTTAGCACTAGAAATGGAAGTTTGAATAAAGCTAATAAAACACTTTTGAAAAATTGTTCTAAAATATCCTATTACATGATAGTAGAGATCCTATAGTGATTTTACAACAAATTTCACTAGTTTGGAAGGAAAAATGTTCAATTAGTATAAATGATGATAACATGTAATACACACATTTCAAGCTTATAATCCTTTGATATTTTAAAATAAATTAATTGTTACAAGAGAGGCGCTTTGTTGGCATATTGTTTCAATTAATTTATCTTAAAATACATAATAATAAAATAAGATATGAACATATAACCATGATAGTAATTAATTTGAAGAATATCAAAAAACTTTTATCATGTTCTTCATATTTCAATTGAAAACACAAATAGATATTTAAATATCATTATGCTATCTCATAATACATTTGTAAACAAAATAAAATCAATCATCTAATTATTAAGATCCTTTTTCTCTTAACTTTTATTACAACTGAAAACACATCATAAACATATAAATATTATAATGAAGAGATAAGCCAAAAGTAAAAAACATATTGATGATCAAATATGATAATGACTCTGATATTAATTTTTGGAACCAAACTTAAACTTAAGCCTTTGATGAAAAAACTATAACCTATATAACATTGATTGGTCATGTTAATTATTAAAACTAAAAATGGAAGCATAACTGATAAGAGAGCATAATAGTTTAATTTTCCATATCAATAGGTAGTGTCTTGAAAGAACCTTTTAATATCTCTACGCCTCTTACTCATAATGGGATGTATGAATAAAGAAAAAAAATGTAGTCTAATATGGGGACCTAACTTATTCATTGACAGATAAGATTTTTCTTTGGTATTTCTATTGACCCATTACAAAATGGAATTATCCTTTAATCATCACATATTTAGGGGTGACTCAAGGCACAAGCAGGTAAAACATGGAAATGAGATTGTCAAAAGATAAAACAATAGATAAACATGCTCAAGAACAAATAAATAAAGATAAAGGAGATTTATTTTCTGATGACTTAGATTTATTTTTTGAATTAAATTTCTTAAAGGAGATTATAGGTTTGAAAAATGATAAACCAATTGACATTTTTAATTATATAAAGAAATAAATTATTTTCCAAATACATATATTGCATATAGAATAATGTTAACAATTCCAGTATTAGTTGCTTTAGCTGGAAGAAGTTTTTCAAAACTTAAATTAATATAATCTTATTTAAGATCAACAATGTCTCAACAAAAATTAAACCGATTAGCTTTATTGTCTATTGAAAAATATATTTTAAATAAAATTTATTATGATGATTTCATACATAATTTTACATCACAAAAAATTAAAAAAAAAATAAATTTTAGAAAAAAAATATCATAATTTTAATTTTTTTATTAATTTAGAAAATGCCTAATTTTTTTAATTCACTTTAGGCCTCCTAAAATATCTTGAGCCGCCACTTATATGTTAAAATGTGAAAAGCGTTTTATTTTTCTTCTCATTTACAAAACACGTGGCATGCTGTCAACACTAAATAAAATAATATTTGTTTTAACACCTTACCATATCAAATAAAAATAATGCCACATTACACGGTCTTAAGATAACATTATTCGTAGGTTATTGTTTTTGGATGCATTTTTAATGTATTTTCCCTAGTGGCGTTGTTTGTTTTATGATGGTTATCGAATATTTATTTGCATAATAATATAAACATGTTTTATATTATTTCTTTCTATATGATGTATATGGGTTTGGTATCCCTGCATTAAATTATACGCATTTTCTCTTTGCTTTATAAAAAAAATAAGGTTTTAGGCTAAATTTATTTAAATTAAATATTTCTAATTTGGATGAATCTTTTTAAGTATTTAATGTTTATTCATAAAAAAATGTATACACTATCAATAAATCAAGAATCATAATATTTATAAAGAGATCTAAAGTTACTAGACATTCATATCCATGAATAAATATCAATATAAATCTTTTATTATTCTAGTACACGCATTATTTTGCCCACTCATTGAAGTTTACCTAAAATAATTGAGGTTTGGGCTATATGAATGTAATGGTGGTTGCCCAAAGTTTGAGATCATATAGAGCCTTTGAAATTTTTTGTGCCAACTTGTGTTTTCCCCATCATTTGGTGTGGAAGTGTGGTTTGCCTTTGAGTGCATGAAGAGCAGCATAGTATTTGGTGATCCAACTTTTGATTGTCTTTATCTCTTTCTTTCATTGTTCTACCAACCATTCTAGATCACTTTGATTTTCCGGCATAAGATCCAGGCAATGAGATCCTAAAAGAATAATTAATATTCATCACAGATGCTATCATTTTATTTTGTTTTTCATAGATAATGGTAAAAAAAATTAGGTTCTTTTTAAATATGATATAAAGAAATAATAGAATAGTAGAAAAAACTAATATATATGTTTAACATGTTAATGAAAATCAATTTTGGAACAATCATATATGGATATTAAAGCCTCTCTTCGTAAAATGTACATTATATTATTTAATTTTCTTTAAATTAGTACTCTTAGACTAAAATGCATTCAAGATGAGGTTAAATCGAAGAGAGATGAGATGTTTAAGATTAAATATATCTCGATTAAAAGTAAAAATCAAGAATAAGAAAATTTTAAAGGTTAATCTAGAACTAAATTAAAAAAAAAATCAATTTTCTCTAAAGTGTCTTGACAGGAAGAAATTAAAAAAAATCGATAAAATAATTATTAAATTAAAGTCTCGACTCAGACACAAATAGTTGTTATAATAACATAGGATAATGTTTAATTAGAAGGATACGTTGGACAAATTTAATGTAAATTTTGAAGAGTTACGAAAATTTTAAATATTTGAATGTTATAAACATTTTATATAACATAAAAATACATTTGTAAATACTCACTTATATAAAAATGTTGGAACATAGTAATTATCAATAAAATAAACTTTTCTAACTTTCTATCCATTCTCTCCTTCTACTTAAGCTTCTTCATTTTTTATATTACAAAAAAAAAAATGACTGAGTTTTACAAATGTATATTAGATTGGAAATCAAATCATTTATGTTAATATAAATACAATAACTATTCACTTAAATCTAGATATTTATTCCATTTCAAAGTTAAAATTATAAATAGAAACTGTTAAACTCTTAACCATTATCAGGAATTTTTCCATTATCAGGATTTTTATTTAAAACGGTACTTAATAAAAATGTTCAAGCCTGAAATCATTCTCTTTTTTCCAAACTTTCAAGTCTTTAGTCCCATCAAAAGTTTATTTTCTAATTAGGACATAACTTTAAGATAAATTGTAACTTTAAAATTTACTAGTTTACAATTGAAAACTGTGACTGGTTTAAGTTTTGTCTTTGGTTTAATTTCATATGAAACATTCTTGGTAGCTAGCTAATGCTATCGACATCCAAGAACTTGACAAGGAAAGTGTAATTGCGCTAGCACTGTTGTTTATTTAATTAATGTTTGACCTTTTTATATAATTTTTTATATTTTTATTAAATTAATTTTGCTCGAAACTGTCCTAGGTGGTATCACATTCAATGTGACTTATAATTTAGAAAAAGTAAACAATTAGCAAAATATAGTTATAAAATAAACAGAAAACTACATATATTATACAAAAAATGTAGACAATTTAGTATAATATAGTTATAAAGAGATTATCAAGGTCACATACCATTAACTGTTGAAACGGCAACAATGTTGTCTGATATGTTTTCCAGAACCCTGAAACATGTACATGGCTATTTTAAATATTGTCCAATATAAATTCTTTTGTTGTTTTAATTGAAACAAGAAATCTAAGTAAGCACCAATTTATTATTGTCTTTTGCTACGTAATTCCTAACATAATAAAACAATATAAATAACATCAAAATAATGAATATTTATTGGTTTAGTGTCTAACTTTAAATACTTTACTATAAAAGTGTTAACAAACGCGTTTTTTTCATATTATACTTTATTATTGGTTTACAAACTATAAAATAAAAAGAGAATCATTAAATCAGTATCCATAAAAAAATTTTATTTTTAATCATTCAACAAATATTAGAAAGTGTGGTCAAAATAATATTTTATAGTCTATTCCCAGTATTTCTCATTTTACTAATATTTTGAGACCAATTTTAAAAGTTTTTCATCCAAGAACTAATTAATATGATTTTTATTACTTAACGATGTCTTACATAATTTTTTTCATTTAAAGATTATTTTTATTTTGTCATAAATAAGCTTCCATTTACTCCATTATAGACTATTTTCTAGATATTATTAAAATTGACATTATTATTCTTAAGAAATCTTTACAAAACCAGCTATAAAAGGTAAGAAATGTGTTCAATAACATGTTTGTCAAACGAAGAGAAAGCAAGGCTAGAAAGAAACAAAAACAGAGTCTAAAAGACAAAAAAAAAAAATATTATTGAACTAATGCTCCTAAAAGAAAACATGTTTAGAGAAACAAGAAAATTGCTATATATCTAGCAGAAAAAAACGAAAAAAAAAATAGAAAACAGAAAGTCACACTCGAGCATGAACGAGCAGGGATGAGAAAATATATAAACGACTGATTTGTTAAGCGGAGGACGCTGAAAAGTTAATTTTTTTTTGTTTTCTTCTAAATTTTGAGATAATTTAAGAAAAAAAAAAAAGAATTGATGGTTCGTTTTGAGACTTATTTGTATTTCCACTTTTTACCTTGTAAATTATTACTTTCTTTTTAAAATTTTCTTCAATCAGCTAATTGTACAAGAAATTTTGAATTTTTTCTTCTTCTTTGTGCATAAGTTTTAAAGATAAAAAATAAATTGTAAACAAATGATAATTTTATAATTAGGATGAAAACATATAAAAGTAAAACAAAACAAGTTTTGTATTTTAGGTTTGCTTACCCGCCACTACTATATGGGTCCTTTAGCCCATTGGAGAAAATAATGTTGCTTCCGAATGTTTGAAGTATCAATTTAATATCCTGCATTAGCACAATAAATTAAGGTTTCCAAATGTGAGACAAATTTCTTGTGAAAGTTACAACAAAGAGTATTTCCAACACAATTGAAGACAAATCTCTTATAAAAGTTAATATATTTATAAGTTGGTTCAATCAATATGTTTAGAAGGAATATACAATAAACATATTCATAATTAATGTTTTTGAATAAAAAAAAACAAATTAAAATAAAGGGAAGAGTAATTACATGGCCACCGTAGTATGTAGTGACCCAATGAGGACGAGGTGAAACATCAAATTCTCTCTTGCACCCTTCCACAAAACTCTCTAGGCTGAAAGGATTAGGTTCAAACATGGAATCGTTTCCTATGCCAATGGGTATTACCATTTCACTGCATGTCTGAATTAATTAAAGTACACACATTAGTAGTAAAAGTCAAATAAAATAATTTAACAATTTTATGTTCAGAGATAACTTATAATGATTTTTTTTTATAAGTATGTTATCAGTGAAAAATATTTTTCAATGACCAACTTTCATGAGAAAACTATTACAAACTGGTTGCTTTAATATGATATTTTCTCTCTGCAATTTTTTTTTATATTTACATAAATTAGAGTTTACTTAGAGGATCAAGGAGTTTTAAGCAAGTCTCACTTATAAATTTTTTGATAACTATAACATTTATATTATAATTCATTTTTAAAAGTATTATAGTCATTATAAAAATAAAATTTTGTATTTATAAAAAATAAAAAATAAAAAATAAAAAGATGAAAGGATAATTGTGAAGTGATTGTAAAAAATTCTCATAATCAAATTAAATTCTAATTATTCTAGTCTGAAAGACCATGTTTGTGTATGGCATTGTATCTTGTCTTATGTTCCTAAGTTTGTTTTCAAACAATTATTGAGCATGGGGTACTTTTTGAGCGACTAGTGACTGGTCTCGATTGAAAAGTGAATGCAAACTAATTCATTAAATATCTACCCTACAATTTTATAATGATATGCCCAAATTACCTATAAAACAATAGTTAATCATGGGAAGAACAACAAGTTTTCGTACTACGTTGGCTATTTAGAAAATTTTGTATCATTCTTTTTACATGAAAATTATTGGAATGTCTCATTAGACATAATGAACAATGATTTGAAAAGGTAGCCAGTAGGCAACTAAGTAACGAAATGTCATTTTTCACTTTTCGTAAGGCATATACCATTTACTGTGTTTGTGTTGGAATGTCATGTCCATCACAATGAGATAACGAATTTAATGAAAGAATTAATGGTTTTACCAAATTGTGTGACCTAATTATAAGCAACTTCAGGAAAATGACAACACCTTAATCTTGTAAATGCAATTGATTCGTAATTACCTGCCAAATCCATCCCTCAGTTGTCTCAGATAATTTTTTGTCAGGATTAACTGTGCATGTGGTGTTTCCCTTGAGAGCCACCACACCTGCATATATCTTACTAAGGATATCACTCCCTAAAGAACCTCCATCAATGCCACCACAAACCACATTAACTGGATATTTTGGAGGACTATTATATTGAGCAGCATAAGCAAACGTCGACGTTAAGTAATTTATCAATTCTTCAGGTTCGCTTAATGGACTGCAAAACGTGATACTCTCTCAGTAATAAAATATAAAGCTTTACATTATTATACTTATAGAAAGTAATGATCTTAATGGTATAATTCTTATCTATTTATTAGTATTAGTTTGGCCTTTATCTAATAAAAGTATTAATGTAAAAGTCCGCTGCATTATCACATCAACACATGTTGATATGACTGATGTTAATATTTTAGCCTCTATTAAATTTAAATTTGTAGATAAATTATATAGTTAAAACAGTAAGGCAGTTAAGTTTAGTATTTAGGGTTCAATAAAGAGATTGAAAGTATAATAAAGAAAGAATTACAATAGTAAAATATGACAATAGTTAAAAGTTGAAATCCACATGGAGTGATAGTTGTGAGAGCGTGACTGAAAAGCACACCATTTAGTGAAGAGGGGTGCAAGAGAAACCTGCAGCATTAATAAGTGTTAAATAAAGGAAAAGGATCATTTGACAATCCCATAAAAATTATACCTATTTGCTAAGGTGAGATGACATGTCTTAAATAGATAGTAGAGGATAATTTTGGTATTTCAAAATGTGTTTCCTTAAATGAAATTTGTGAATAAAAATTTAATTGTTTGACACGGGTTTTAGTAAAGCAGAAATGTTTAAGCTGAGTTAATGTGGTAGTGAACAAGAAACCAGTGTTGAGAGCTTTGAAATGGAAATAGGGGGAGAACCAAACCAAAATCATTAAAGGAGAAGACTTTAACGTAAAAACAAACCCGACAAACAAACACCTTAACGCGAACAAGAAGGCACACGACAGGTAGAGAGAAACCGAGACGTAAAGAGGGAAAGCGACACCATAAGGGGCATATGCTCGCTGTAAATATAAATGGGAAACATGAAGTTTTCCAACCCTAAACAAATTTCAATTTCAAATTTTTTCAACACTAAACAATTTCCACTTTCAAATTTCCTAGTTGGACCACACTTATTAAAAATGAACTTTTTCTATTTTCATGTCACCGCCACATCGTTGTCATTTAGTTGTAATGACACGTGGCAATGTCAATATATCAAAACCCTTAAATAAATAGAAAATAATCTTTTGACAATAACAACCATATAACAACCTATTTTTAAGGGTATTATTAAAAAAATTATATTTATAAAGAAAAAATAATGTTTTGACAATGATAACAACCACATAGCAACCTACTTTTAAGAATATTATAGTCATTATAAAAATAAAATTTTGTATTTATAAAGAAAGAGAGAAAATAAAGGGTAAATTGATAGTTGTGAAGTGATTATAAAAATTTGTTGGATGTCAAAGTATCACAATCATTTATAAAGAAAGAAAGAAAAGAAAGGATAAAGGATAAAAATGGTAGTTGTGAGGTACTTGTGTCATTTGCTTTTATTCTCTCTCCTCTCTCATCTTTTTTTCTTCCTTATCTTTCTCTCCTCTCTCTCTTCCTTTTCATTTAATGAAGAATCTTTCTTCAGTTCTCTTTGTCATTTGTCTCTAACTTTCTCCTTTATTGCATCTCAATATTAATATCAAATAAATAACATAAACATGGTGGTAGGTGGTGGTATCTTATCTTCTTCCTATCAACCCTAACATATCACATCTCAACTCTAACTTTAGACAAATAAAATAAAAATAAGAATGATTACAATAAATAAAATAATAATAGTAATAAATAAAATAATAATAGTAATATATTAATATTATGAATAAAACATATTTATGAATATAAAAAAATATATATGATTATTTAAAAAGAAAATAATAATATTAATAAAAAAATAATTAACTAATTATTATATATATGTTAAAAATAAAA
>Ga0099825_1004634_pt1 | contig 17963 bp, 8 predicted proteins | sample SiratroredBW_FD_76838 | JGI IMG/M metagenome (GOLD analysis project Ga0099825, IMG submission 76838) | Root nodule microbial communities of legume samples collected from California, USA - Siratro red BW | ecosystem: Host-associated > Plants > Roots > Nodule | place: USA: California | collected...
AAAAAAAATATAAATTTAAATAAAAATAAATTTTTTATTAATATATATATATATATATATATATATATATATATATATATATATATATATATAATCTTCTTACATCTTCCTTATAGGAGAATTTAAAATTATTAAATCTTTTGCTATTCCTTACTGGTCTAGAAAGAAAGTTAGGATTGTATTCATTAATTATATACCTTCAAATTTTGATGGATAACATGTAACACATACAAAATATATACAAGACTCCTTCTATTTTTATTTAAATTAATTTTTTATTATGTGTAAGAACTAAAATGCGTATTTTTAACTAAATAAATAACCAAACCTTAAAAAATTAAGTTATATTTAGTATAAAAAATCTTCAGTCAAATTTATTAAATAAATTAACAAGAAACAACATTTATTTCTCTCCACAATTTCAGGTGCATATAAAAGGCTTTCATTAACCTAATTTTTTTCTTTCTTACATTCACAATTTCCATCAACCTAATATTCTTTTCTTTCATACGTTCACAACTTCACTCTTCACTCTGTTTCATTGCCATGGCTTCTTCAATCCGTCCCTCACTTTCTTCCTTCGTGTTACCCTCCATCCCTTCTTGCAACCCTTCTCAAAAGCTCTCTCTTTTTCATCTGGGTAGCGGTAAGCTATAATCATCTTTGACCCTTTTGCAAATGGTACCCAAAGATGCTGTCTTTTGCATCCACCATTTGATCAATCCAAGATTTTACACCCAATTTAAAAGGGATTTCTTTTTTTCCCATTTTTATTATTAAATCATGTTTCTTTGTATCAATGCCGCATTTGGCATGTTCTTGACACATGTTTTTAACCAGGATTTACACTCTTGCATGTTGAGGGTGTGTGCGTGTGTGATTTTTATCAAGAGATTGTTCTTGGGATGTTTTATGCAGGTATTAGAAGGTTACATAATTTTGGCCTGAAGGGTTCTAAGTTTTTGAGACATGATGATGATAACTGCATGAGAGCGAAGGCATCTTGGAACACGTCCTTAGCTGCTGAACAGGAAAATGCGCTGGATTGGGTCAAACATGACAAAAGAAGGATGCTTCATGTTGTGTATCGTGTTGGGGACTTGGACAAGAGCTTGAGGTATGTAAAAGATTAAATAGTTTGAAACTAACGATCTATATAATTTTCTACGTTAATCATTCTTATGGGAGAAAAAACTTGTTGTGATTTCAGATTCTATAGAGACTGCTTCGGAATGAAGTTGCTCAGAAAGTGTGACATGCAAGAGCAGAGACATACTAATGTCTTTCTTGGATATGGGCCTGAGGATGCACACTTTTCTGTCGAACTAACATACAGTAAGAACTGTTGACATTTCTGATAATTGCTTATGCATTTTCTGAAATTTGTTTTTGAGAAGTGGAAACCCTTAATGTTGGTTGTCCTTTAACAATGTTCCAGATTATGGGATTGACAAGTATGACATGGGAGATGGATTTGGTCATATTGGTCTTGCTGTTGATGATGTGAGTTTGCCAAACTTGTTGCTATGATTTGTAACCATTCTTCACTGGTAAAAAATATTTTTTTGTGAACTATTCCAAATGTATCATTTTGTTGTTATTATTGTGGGAATAGAAATGCAGTTGTGGTTATTACTTAAGATTTCCACGTTCTTTCTGACCAATGTATAATATGGAATTTGCTTGTCTTTATAATTTGTTTATTAGATTCAAAGAGTAGTGGATTTTGTCAGAGCTAGGGGTGGCAAAATTATTACAGAGCCTACCCCTATCAAGGGAAGCAACTTGGTAATTGCATATGTTGAAGATCCTGACGGTTATCAATTTGAACTTTTGGAAAGGGCTCCCGCTCCTGAGCCTTTGTACAAAGTAATGCTTCGAGTTGGTGATCTTGAACGTTCCATCAAATTTTATGAGAAGGTGAAGGTCAATGCAATTTTATGTTGGTGTTCTTATTTTCTATTCAAAACATTTATTCGTTTGTGATTACTTGCTGCGTAGGCTTTTGGAATGGAGCTACTTCGGACACAAGATGATCCAGAATCCAAGGTGCCCTTGATATTCATTCTGTTACAGATATTTGGAATTGAAATTTTTAATGAATCTAGTATATGTTCAGCACTTTAATCTGATTCTGGGGGCTCTGCTGCCTTTGTTTTTTATACCATTTTGGTGGTGAATTTTTTTTTCCCTTTTTCTACATCTTTTAACTAACATATGCTTTCAGATTTATGTTTCTTTTGAAATACATGTATCATCCATTTGGTTCAATCTTGCTGGCTTTGTTGGCCTAAAAATTGTTCCCATGACTTGGTTGATACACTGACATCTGATTGCTTTTGCTTCACCTGCTGTCATGATCGTTTATGGTTTTTCTTCTTCCCTTTTTGGTAGAGCACAATAGCAATACTTGGATATGGTCCAGAGGGAAAAAATGCTGTCCTGGAGTTGACTTACAACTATGGAGTCACAAAATATGATAATGGAGATGCATATGCTCAGGTAAGCAGAAGTTCCTCGTTTGTTTTCATTCTTGATAACATCATTTTGAATCTGCTAAGTAGTATTCATTATTCCAATTTTGCTTTTTGTTTTCTGATGTCAAGAAATGACTGAGTTTTCACATGAACTTTTTCATTGAAATGCTTGCTACCTGCTGTTGTTAACAGTTTCTTTATGTTCACAGATTGCAATTGCTACAGATGATGTGTACCAAACTGCAGAAGCAATTAAACTTGCTGGTGGGAAGATCACTCGGGAACCTGGACCAATACCTGATAGAAAGACAAAGATCACATCATGCGAGGATCCTGATGGTTGGAAAACTGTATGTTCTGTGGACAATTTATTCATCATTTTTGTTAGAATACACCTTTGGTTTTAGTTTAGTGTCAAGTTTGAAAAGTTTTCACATTGGTTCCTTAAAGTGTCTCTCTTAGACCAAACCAGTCTTTCTGTCAGTTTTCACACTAAGTCACCTAACTAATACCATTAATATGAGACCCTTTTAAGGGATTAAAATGGAACTTCTTAAACTTAAGGACAAAAGAAGAAAAGGAAGATAATGAACTAAAAAAGTATATTAGTCCATTACTTCTTATAATGAAACATCTGTGACTAACTTGTTTTTATCACCTCTAATGTACAGGTTTTTGTAGATACCGTTGACTTTAAGAGGGAGTTGTAGTTTTTATGAGTCATCATGGCAAATTTGGGACTTTGATCAAAATTTGAGGCGAGGAAGTGGTATTCTTTGTTGAAGTTGCAGAGTTAGGGAATTTTTCATGCAAGTCCATTTTTTTTTGGTAGAGGATGGAATAATGGCTCTGTACAAATGACCCTTACATACAGCACATGCAGTTTCAATTATTTTGGCAATAACAGCAGTTTCTTCTCCTCCAATGTCCTCATTGCATGTTTCAGAATTTTATCATGTCAAATAGCATATTTGCTTTGACATTGCCACATGAAAAAAGTGTCAATTTTCGAAGCATAAAACTACTTTACATTGTCATTCAATAAGAAACTATTATAGATAACTAGTGTTGATTTTTATAATAATGATCTTAAAAATTATATAAGCGGTTATATGTGATTATATGACGGAATAATATTAGTGATTATTAAATATATAATTATTGTAGTAAAAAAACAAAACTAGTATGTAGGATAAGCTTGTTTTATAATAATCATCTTAAAGGTTCATTAGGTCTAATATGATACAACAGAATATAAATATAGTACGATAATAACATAATAAGTCTTAGTGTTGGTGCATACAAAATAACAAATTAAATAATTATAGGATATAATTTAAATTGTGTTTAAATGATACATTTTTTTTATTAAAGTTACATATACTTCTGTAGAATTTGATTTTTAGTTTATATTTTCTTACAAATTATGAAAATTATAAACAAATATATTGTTTATATCTACTTTTTATATAACAAAAAGATTATTCAAGATTTTAAAATTATAATTAATTTCTTAAAAATACTAAAATCATTATTATTTAATTTTAATACTTTAATAACAATATAATTTAAATTTATGTGTCATAGTAGTTATAAATATAAATACATATATACGATAGTATGTCAAATAAAAAATTATGGTATAATATAGATTAATATTAAAACAAAGTTAACTATTTTTTTAAAACGTATTATTTATATTTATTTATTTTATTTTATTTTATATCTCAGTTTTGTAAATATAATAATAATAAAAATGGGACGTTATTATTTATATTTATTTAATTGTCATCTCAGTTTTGTTTATTAATATATTTATTTAATCGTCTATCTCAGTTTTGAATGGAAGGTTGTTAAAACTGACAATAAAACTTGGGTTAACGCAATTTATGGTCCCTGAAAAAATGGGCCATCTTTGATTCAAATATTTTGGAATACTTACACTTAAAAAACTGACACCACAGTGCATTAAAACTTGTTATTTTAGTAATTAAAACATATATGAACAAAAATCAAAATTTCCATGTTAGAAATTAAAATCATAAATGAAAACTTATGGATAGCATCCATGTTTGATTGGTACTGTACCAAAACTCATCAAGATTCATTTCTGATGTAATAAAGTCAAAAAGATTTTAGGTGTTATAATTTACTTTAACTCTGCAATTTTATATGCAATATTTATCAGAAATTATCAACACACTCTATTTTAGCATTATTTATCAGAAAGAAAAGTTACACAGCTAATCAAAATCTCTTTTGTTGACTTTTATATGAACAATATTAAAGTCATATCAATGATGACTACTAACTAAATGGTAGGTGAAACTATTTTGCACAAACATTACACTCTATTTATTATAGGTTAGAATTTATTAAAACTGATATAATTAGGAATGAACTTGATTGAATCATAAATTTGGATATCAAAATATGCAAACTTGAAATGCAAAGTGAGGGTGGACTTGTGATAGGATTTAGTGGTTGAAGTGAATGAGAGAAAGCAATGATATTGAATCAATGTGAAGTTTTACCTTCCTAGTTAGTAGTATACATCATTTTTTAAGGGCTGCACAGAAAAGGACAGGTTTGATTCCCACTCATGCCTCTATAGTGTCCATTGCCATTTATTCAACCATTTCAATCTCCATTTCTCACATTCTAAGAAACTTGACATGATTGAAGAAATTTGTAAGATTACTGTTCAATGGCATTTGAACATGTTTATGAACACACTTAATCAATCATAACACACCCACATAATCACCTTTTTCTTTAAATGTATACTCATCCAGCTTCATCAATCATGTATGTACTCAATTGTGTCTGAGTGCATTTCCATTCTTGCCTGCACAAGCATGTGTGGTTAAGTGGTACTTCAGATCATAGATGTTAATCAGATATGAAGTACCAAAAGGAATATAATATGCTTTTGCAAAACTACAGAAGTCAAATATACTATATAGTAAAACAGCAGTGTGCAGAAGATGGGACCATGCATGGTTAAACAAAAATATTAAAAGTATTAGGCCTTACCAAAATTTCTAAATCAGGGTCCAATTGAATTATGGCCATAATTACCTTGTTTTCTTTCTTTGGTCCATAATCACCTTGTTACTTTTACTCTCTTGGTTTTCTTCATTTGGCCAAGATGCATGCACTTATATGTACTTATATATATCAACTCCCTTTGTTCTTTCAAGTGTTACTCCTCAGCATTAACAATGAATCATAGAGAAAACTCAAAGGTACCCTTTGGAGAGAAAGAACTCTACACTTCATTTTTTTCCTTCCCTTCTTCCTTCACCCTCTTCACTCCAAATAATCACACTCTCTTCAGCTTTTCTACCTTGGAATTCAAGGAGCTAAACAATGCAAGGGCTGATGAGGCTGAGTCTGTCAACTTCAACTCCTTCACACCAAGTGAAGACTCATGTGGCTATTGTGATGTTCTTGAGGACCTTTCTTGTGCCAAGTCAGACACAGATTCATCCAATGAGGCATGTGGTGAAGAATCAGATGAAGAAGTGAGTTTGGAGGAGTTACTGCTAGATGGAAAAACAAAGGAGAAAGTTGAACTATTGGCTGCAATGGTTGGAGTTGACACTACTGATCCAGCAACTGTGCTGAATGAAGTAGTGAGAGTTCTCAAGGTTTTGAAGAGGCTAAATCAGTATCAGTTAAGCGCTTGAAGGAGGCTAAGAATTTTAGTTCTTCTCATATGATGGCCTCAACCATTTTTTTCACTTGTGTACTTTTTCTCATGTCTTTGAATCTAACACTATAAAATATTGAGCTTCATAATTTTCAGTTGGTTATTTCAGCTCTGTATGTTGTTATGCAGAAAATATAGTGAGAAAATAATGACATAGTCTTTAAAATTAAGCATAGTTCAAGAATGTTCCTTAAAAGTTTAGGGTTAAAATCAAACATATCTACAATAATTTGAGCTAAGAATTTCTTTAATAATCCCAGCAAGATCGTTTATGTATATTGCTTATCAAAATATTGTAGTTTCTAAACTATGCAAAAAAGTGTCTGTTTGAAAAAAAAAAATTCTGGATCACAATGCGCAATATATACTTAACTATAGTTTCTGAAAAAACCTACTTAAAAACAATATTAATAGTTGTGTTTAGGCTTTTTCATTCTTTATCATGTATCAATATTTACAATCACAGATTACTTTGACTCTAGAAAAATACAACATATAAATGGTCAAAAACTGACAGGATCTAAATATAGTATACTATAGTTCACATCAAGATCTATTAATAGTTATAACATGAAATAATAAAAGAAATGTTCTTCTTGCAAACTTAAAAGACGTAACAGTTAAGAAAAACATAAATATATTTAAAGAATGTTAATTACTTTCAATATTCTTTAAAGATATTATCTTCACCATACATTTTTTTTTTTTATAATTTTGTGACAATTACACATATGTTGGTCTATTTTAGAGTTAACAAAAATAGGCTTAATAAACGGATCTGAATAATAAATAAAATGAAAAATGTCAAAGTTAAACATAGTAATCTAAATTGAAATGGTCAAATTTGAGTCTGATTTGTTTAATACGTGTCTTAATAAGTTTAGGTCGGATTAATATATTTCAAAATTAAAAATTATAACTTTAAAAATTAAAAAAAAAATATATTGTTTTATTAATATATATATATATATATATATATATATATTAAATTATTACATCTAAAAGTTAAAGTTAATTGATATAAATTGAAATTAATTTATATTTGACTAAATTTTATAAAAATAAGTATTTCATTAATAATTTTAAATTATTCTAATTTTTATTTCTTTTAAGTGTGGCTAAAATGATTCTTTTGTAAAGGATGAAATCAAAACAAAATATTTTAACACATTTAGAATATGATACCAATATTATTTTTCACTAACTTATGTCACCTATTTTTTCAATTATAATACTAAATTTCCCAATTATTACATTTAAGATAATCCATGATATAAAAGATCACGCTATATAATAGAATAAATTCCTATAATTTGACACAATTTTTTTATATAACATATTAGATTGTTATTGTTGTCCAATATTTTTATAATGTAAATTTAATATCAGTAAAATCAAAATATTTTATATAAAATTTTAAATTTAATACATATCTTAAATATTTTCATTATTCATTAAAAAAATTAAATTATTGATTAAATTTTATCAATAAAATTTTATTTGTCGGTAAAATATCATTATCGAAAGATTTATCAAATCTATCGGTAAATTTATATATAATCAATTTACCAACAAATTTTGAATGTTTTTAATGAATTTGTTTCGTCGATAATTTATATTCTTTTATAATAATTCTTAAAAAAATTAATTTTTATATAAAAAATTATGATAAACAATCTAAACATATTATGACTAACAAAGATTCAACTTGGTTCTAAAAACAACACATAGCACTAAAACCAACAAATTTCAAAATCTAAGTCAAGAGAAAAAAAAAAAAAAACTTACTAAAAAAACTACTTTTAGATAAAAGTGTTCTACTATTCAACAAGATCATTAAGAAGATTATTACGATAAGTTATAATTTAAGAAAAAAATAAGTATATTTTTCAACAAAATTTTAGAGAGAAGTTAAAAGAAATAACTTTTGTAAAATAAATTCTAAATAGTTAATTTTTTTATTTATAAATTTTTTAACTTAAATAATAAAATATTCATATTATATAAATAATTTTCATTTTTAAACTATTTATCCGAAAAGAAAAAAAAAATAGGAGATAGGACTAAAAGTACATGACGAGTAGAAGAGAAATAAATACAGTTCCTATTTATATTTTGTTTTACTTTAAGTATTGTTTGAAGTAAAAGATATATTCTTAATTACAAAATTTTCAATAATAGTTATTTACAAATTTTTATTTTACTTTTATTAACATTTAATAAATACATTTTAGTTTGAATTTTATGTCATACTTACCTTCAACGTCAAAAATTGACCTTTACATGTATCATATTTTAATAATATATATATATATATATATATATATATATATATATATATATATATATATATTTTAAAATCAATAATATATTTTAATCTTCTATATAGTTTAAATTAATCTATAATATTCGTCATGTACTTTTAAATAATTTAAAACAAGAGAAAATGCTTTATTTTTTTTCTCGAAACTAAATAAAATTGTAAAATTATGGAAATTGCATAACTGCACTTTGTTTTTTCCTTTAAAAGTAACTATTAATTTTTAAAAGTTGAAATAAACATAAATAACAATAATTAATGTTAAAAATTACATAAAAGGTGAGGAAAAAGTTATCAGTAATTTTTTTTCATCTTTTTATTTAATTAAAATATTAAAAAATTATCGATCCATGGTGGAAGATAACGTTAAGAAACCTACCGTAAAAATTTATGTAAAGATCATGATTGGTCAAGAAGTTCAACTGAAGATAAACGTATTATAAACAGTCAATATAATCTAAATATAAAAATGCAAGTTTCATTTAACAAAAAAAGAATATTAAAGGAAGAGACCAATCAATAGTCAATTACTTCTAGCTTTGCTTCTAAGAGAATATCTACAAACGTTAAAAATGTCTTCAACTGAAATAACTTACACATGGAATTAAACTTCGTTTGTATGCATATATTTCTCACTTTGAAAATGAACTTCCTTTCTATGCATATATTTCGATTTAAGAGGCTCACTTATAAACCAGCAAGAATCAATTTTTTGTCCATCCATCAACTCGTAGACTTCGAAAATCTTAACCAACATCCATATCATAAGCAATATCAAAAACAATTCTCAAGCTTGTCACAGGTACTCCCCCAAAGTGCAATGTACGAATAGGTATGTTCCCGTTGACAATGGCATCCATATAACACCAATTGTCACTCATATTTCACCCTCGAGACAATATAGGTTGAAAAAAGAAATCCTGCAAAAGAGAAAGAGTGAACTGATTGATAATTAAGCTGCTCATGCAATTAGTTCTATCATGAACTTAAAAAAATACGGCAATCCAAACCTTGAACTACATTGACACAAAACCAGATTTCATTCATCCCAAGAATGACTATAGTTAATCTGGCTGACCGTCAAATTCAAGCTACCTACAAGTAAAAAAATCCTTTTTGAGCAACATAAATAAAATTTTGAAAAATATGAAATATGACAAGAGGTAATCTAAAATAGCAAATCTTTGTTTATCAACCATGGATAATTGAATAAAATTCAAAATTTGACACTGACAGGTCACGGAAGATTTTTCTTGAATAACATCTAGATTTAGACTACAAAGGAAAAACTCAATGATGAAATACAGATCTTAGAAACTGGTAATCTTATAGGCTAACATAACTGCTACCAAAAACTACCTTTGATGGCTGTTAAGAAATCATTATTTCAGGAATCAATCTGCAATAATTCTGCCTCTGATTTGATAGTTAGATTCTCTTAAAACATGATCACATTGACAGAAATAGCAACTTACCATCATCAGAGGCAAATGATCTGACAGTGATGAAAGAAGTCAGAACACCTAAATAGTTGATAAATATTTATGAGAAAAACTCTTACAGTTTAAGTTTTCCGACATTAAAAGAAATTTTATGAATGAAAGCTTCAAAACATGATATACAGATTCTATAGGCAGGGCAGAATAACATAAAAATCAATGGCCAATAAAAGCCAAAAACTAAAATCAAATATATCTGATCAGAACCACCTGAAAGAAAATACTTACAGTTCATAATATCATCAATCAATTTAAACGAAACTGTGTCACCATATATAGATATATATGTATTTATATATCATATGGCCAAATGATAATTTTCATCAAGTAACAAAAAGGGGAAACAGGGCTACATTCACGCATTAATTTTACATAAAAACATGGATACACAAGATTGCTGCGTGTCACATTTGAATTCTATCTACAGCAAAGCAGCCAAGCCTGGGTAGTCTGTAATTTATACCAAACAATCGTTTGCAGTCACCTTAGGAAAAAAAGCAACACAGATGGTCTCAGAAGATGACGAGCTTTGAAATTTATCATCCTTGCAGCACATTTGCAGTCTCCATGGATAGATCACTTGAAAATTCTTGACCAAAAATGTAAGGTTGAAGCAAGCAAATATCATGAATTTGCAGCTTCATAAATGTATACAACCCTGGAAAACAGCATATTAGGAAGTCAATATGGAGTGGGGCACAGACAAAAACACTAGCTGCAGCACATTTATTATGAACCATAAAATTACCATATTGGTATTCATTTGGCAGAAGATATGCGTTGCACAGATGAAATCCAGCTACTAGAAGGGCCAATTTTATTACTTCCTTGCCCATTTACCGGGTTGGCAGCTTCAGTGGACAAGGCAGGCTTCAAAGAGTTCCTTTTTGAGGTGCCAGCAAAAGAGTATGAGGTAGAGGGTATATGTGCTTCACCAAAAATCTACAAGTAAATGAATATATTAGTTAATTAAATCATGCCTGTTAAGTGTTAAACACTGATCTATTTCAGATTGAAACATAATATCCTGCAACTGCAACCAATGAATCGTCTATTAAGTGTTCCAAGACAATCATAGCACAATTCATAAATATTTACTCAAAGATGACTTACATTCTTGTCAAGAGGCTTTTCAGAACCTAAATTTTTTATCCCAGGTGATTTAAACTGAATTTTAACACCGGAACCAGTTACATTGCCTGATTTAATGCGTTCTGCTGAGACATCCCCTGAATAAGCATTAATACCTGTCAATAAGTAATAATGAACAAGACAAGTTTATGCAGAATATCAAAGTTATGTAAGTAATTTCAGATGCACCAACCTCGATTGTTGTCCACATCCATTGGCATTGCAGGACTGATGCTTGCTCCAGGGACCGTCTGTAATATGACAAAAATAGTATTCAAGCATGGGAACACTCAAACCTCTATACACGTAAAGCAAATATACTTACAGACATCCGAGGCTGGACTCTATTCTTTTGTGCCTGCTGGTACTTTAAAATAGTCCAATCAAATACATAATCAAATTCATAACCTGCACATACCAATAAGACTAAATTACATAAATGTAGACAGGAAAACAAATACAAATTATTTGGACACGAATGCTGTTGCTTAGTACATCGCGCTAAGTGAGTGTGTAAAACATAAAGATTGCAGAGTTATAGACAGTCTATATTGTCTTTTTTCCTTTTTATTTTAAAAAATTCACTTCCTTTCTTTTGATATATTTAAAAAGACATGTTGAATCTCAATTACTAATGATAAAATATCAATAACTTCCATACCTAGAGATGCTATTCCAAAGGAATATAAACATAATCCTGCAAGTTCTTTGATTCAATATTATTCAAAAATCATCAAAACAATTACCTTCTCGAGTAAATAGATCTCGAAATAGGCGCTTCAAGAATCCATAATCAGGTCGCTGATCAAATGTCAGAGAGTGACAATAGTGAAAGTATGAAGCAAACTCCACAGGATGTGATTTGCATAAAACCTGTGGGAATTAACAGACGAATAAGAATCGTTATCAAACATTTCACATCAGATTAAATGTCCAAACACTAACCTCAATAGGAGTTGCTACTTTCTTCTCGCATATTTTATCATACTTTTGCTTCTTTGTTGCAGCCTTTAGGTTTTGCCAAGGAAGGCTAAACACAAAAGTTACGTTATGTTAACACATTTCATTGTATTGTTCTCAATAGATGATAAATGTTTGTGGAAGAAAAGCATCTAGAGAAGAATGCCATACCTTCCTCTGAGAAAATACAGAAGCACATATCCAAGTGACTCCAAATCATCTCGTCGACTTTGCTCTACAAAATGAAGTACAAATTGAAATAAAGAAAATTTGCATTTTATTTGCAGTGAAGGGCTTAAATAACTTTTTTCCGACTTACCAATCCCAAGATGAGTATTGCAACTTGCATAGCGTGCAGTCCCTGTTAAGTTTTTGTTTTCCCTGTTCAGCACAATTTGTTAGTATTAATTCTGGCATATTTATCAGGGATGAGAAGAAAATAAACAAAGAACCTCTCTTAAAATATTAAGTTTTATTCGTGAAAAATGATTAAGAAATCAGTTGGATATGCAACCAGAAAACAAGAAGAAAATTTCAAAATTACATGACTCAAACATCAAACCCTAAAGAAAAGGAGAGAAAACGAATTCAAGAGAATAATATAATATAAATTTAGTAACCTGTATGGAATGTGGCGATTAGTCGTGGAGTCCCTATATCGTTTTGCAAGCCCAAAATCAATTATGTAAACCTGACAAGCACAACGTGAATACTTTTAAGTTGATGCCAACAGATAACCGAAGCAATAGCAGTGCAAGTCAACCGCAAATGAAGGAAACCACAACATGATAGTCACCTGGTTTGCCTTACGACCAAGTCCCATGAGAAAGTTGTCCGGTTTTATATCCCTGTGTAGGAATCCTTTAGAATGCACATACTCAATTCTAGTCATCTGCACAAAATTAAAAAAGAAAAGCAAATTCAACATCAAATGCACACTTCGCTCACCTAGTATCATGACACAAAAAAATAAAATTACAAAAGTGCCACCAACAACAATGTTTTTCTAAGAGACTAAATAACAGAACAAGGCTATAAAAGCAGGTTCTGCTGTCCTTTGAACTGAAAACCCATGGACAATTTGCAAACAACATGATAACAACCCATATGTCCAACAATAATAATTTACAGAGATGGCCATTTACCATTTGATCAGCCAACATCAACACGGTTTTGAGGGAGAACTTTCTTCCACAGTAAACAAAAAGATCCTCAAGACTAGGTCCCAGCAAATCCATAACAAGCACATTATCCTCTCCGTCCACGCCACACCATTTTATGCTCGGGATGCCACCTGGATGAGAAAAAAAAAAAATCAAAAACTACCAAACCTCACCATCTTCCTCACAGTAAACCCCTCCACCTCACACACATGCACAATACTAACAACAAAAATTAAGTCAAATTCCTTAAACCAATTACGAAAAAACATACTTCCTCCTTGAAGAATATTGTAGAGCTTCGCCTCGTAAAGCAATTGCGGATGCTTCGTTTTACTGTTCTCCTGCAACACCAAACCAAAAATTAAAAGAAGAAAATCGAAGGTAAACCGGTAAAACCGGTAAACCTCAAGAACGAAAAATAACGCATCCAGTAACAAGCGAACTGGAATTAAATTAAAGAAAGAGCAGGAGTAGAAAGCAGCGTACGATCTTGACCGCGACGATTTCGAAGGTATCAATATGCGTCGCTGCGTAATTGAATTGAATCGCAATCAGAATAACAGTAACATCATCAATAACAATTGTAACAATAGTAATTAGGAAACGAGATTCGTGATGAAAAATTGAGAGGGAGAGAAACCGAGGTAGATTTCGCCGAAGGATCCGCTTCCGATCTTGCGACCTAGCTTGTACTTGGCGCCGATGATGCGCTCCATGGCCCTAACCCTATCAACCGCTGCTGCAACCACAATACAAACAAACGCACGCTTCGGTCTCAAAGCAAAACACCCAAAACCAAACCAAACGAAACCACTGGCTGAGGACACAACAAACAAATATGCACTACGGGGTATTTTTGTCTTTCCACCTCTTCATCCTATTTCCTTCTCATTTTATTTTCTCCTTAATAATTCCAAGACACTAATTAAAATTTATGGAAAAGTTTGGGTTAGAGCATTACGTGTGTACACCTACCCAACACCATTAAGTGATAATTAAACAATTATATCATTATTTTTAAATATTTAAATATGAATCTAAATTTTATATCAAATAAAAATAAAAAAATTGAGCAATATATATATAAAAAAAGAAGACATTCAAATTTAATGTCTTAAAATTATGTTTTAAGATTTTAAGTTAAAGGTAGTGTCATTCCTTTATATATTGAATTCTTATTCTTATAAGATCTCTTTAGTATCTTCTTAAATTTTTTTCATAATTTTCATTCAGAAGTTATACTTTTGTATAATATAATTATTTTAATTTATATATACAAGGAATTTAGTTTAATATAGATGTAAGTTGACTATTTTGCTTACACTTTTCTTTGTAAATTTTTCTTGCTTTTTTTTATTTCTTAAAATTAACACATCTTTGTAATTTTTTTTTCTCAAAAACATCGTTAATCAGTTCTAGAAATCATAGCAAGAATTCTTCTTCAGAGAGTATGCATCTTTCTTTGGATACTGTTACTTCTTCTAATTTTCCTTTGAATAACTTTATTTTATTAAATAAATGAAGTTTTATAATTATGTTGGACTTTTTTTTTTAAATTTATTTCTGAAACTAAAGGCAACCCAGGGAAGAAGAATCCTAGGCCTTGATGACTCTTGCTTTATTGTCTTGAAGTGTGAATGTGCCATGTTTTGCTGTAGAACCAACACTTTTTTGTTTGAACATATTGTTTTTATAGGGTAGGTTATTCTGATCTGAGTTTATGATTATTTGAAGATATTGACACAATTATAAGGTGTGACATCATCATACTTATATATTATTATATTATGATTATAAACATGATCTTTATTATAGGTGAATTAATACAATAATTGCTAACATAAGCTAGTATACATTGTTTATACGGTTAAAAAATAATATACAATTAAAGGATAACTCTTTCTAGTTTAATGCAAATTCAAATATATTAACATGTGTTAGAAACACGTTTATAAATGAATAAAACATATCATTTGATGAAAAACAAGCGTAAATTTACTTTATTTTCTTGTAGAATGTATATATAATTTTTTTTGTAAAAGTAATTGCATATTTAGCGTTTAAATATTTTTAATTTATTATTAGATGTTATCCAATTGTTAATTGGAAATCTTAAGTATACAAAATAAGTCAATAATACCAATACATGTAAACATTTTTATTAGATATTGGATGATAAATTGTTTAATTTTGAAAAATTGAAAAACTATATAATTAAATTTGTTATACAGAATAGAGTTACACATCACAAAATTATGGAAACTAAAAGGGGACTAAGAGAAAAAAGTAATAATAATCTAGCAAGTTTGAGATAATTGTATCACTAAAATCATTAGCAACAATAAAAGATTCATCTAGACAATGGTCAATTCTTAATTTACTCTTTATTAGAGATAAGTACCAATGGAACAAAACAAATGAAAGAGACAAAAAGATATTCTTTATTCTTCATTTACTCTTTATTACAAGACCTAAATCAGATAAAGAGATACTCTATTGTTCATTTACTCTTTATTAGAAGATACTAAATCTTAAATTCTAAACAACAGAGTAAAATAAATTTTTTTATTTTGCTGTCTTTCTGGTGTTTAGAATTGTGACTTGAAGCATTCAGGAGGCATATGTCCATGGAATCTATTGGTATCTCTGCAATAATCATTGATCATGTATTTCTTTCTGCCCCAATTCAGCTGAACCAATTGGGCATGACTCAATTGCTTGTATGTGGGAGTAGTCCACCAATTTGCAGGTATGTTTAAGGAGCATTGCATGATGCTGATTGCTCCATTCCAATTGCAAGCCCTTGCTCTCAAATTATTAAATCTAGCTATGAATGGTGCCCAACTCCAATCGATCTTAACCAATCCACCTCTTGTGGCCCAATTATCTCCATTCCATAGGCTGGTATAAAGCTTCATTCCTTGCTTATTTGGGAAAGCAATGCCTTCATTTTCATAATTACGGTACACCCTAATTGGTTTGCTATCAATGTACCACCTGAGATAGCAAATAAATAACATAGATCATGACACAAGTGAAAAAAAGTTATCTAATTCTTTTGTTATCAATCTGATAAAAGTAAATAGCAATAGATTTGTTTAATTGTTTTTATGTATAAAACTGTTGAAAATCTTACATCGATTAAAAATAACACTAATTAATGATATAATAAGTAAAGATAATTGTTTATAAACCGGTACAAATCTTATTTTACAATCTGTCCTTATAAAATTGAGATAAATTTAAAATTCACCTAGTGAAAACTCACTGTTAGGAGAATTTTAATAGATTAACTTACACAATTTCAATTGGGTTCAGTGAATGGTGTAATTGTGAAAATCAGCAGTTGGGTCAAACCAGAGGTAGAATTCTTGCTCCCTTTGTCCTTTTCCTTGTATGTATAAGTTTGTATGGACAATGTATGGTTGTCCTGAAATGTTGCCTAAGAACTCAAAATCTATCTCATCATGTTGGCTTCCTGTAGAGGTTAGCTGCACAAATTTCATGTATGAGGAAGTATTAGCGTAACACTGCAATTTGATGAAGCTAAGTGAATTGGAATTCAACTACATGCTTTTCTTCAATAGGAAAAAGAATCAGGTTTTTCATTATTTAGACAGTTGAACTTACATAGTAGGAAGTAACTGTTCCTGCAGAATTACCAGGAACCAACTTGATTCGTGATTCAAAAGTTCCAAATAAGAATGTTTTCTTTGTTGCAGCTCCAGATCCTGAAATTCAAATGCAACACCTAACATTTTAAATTCATATGAACACATTGTTTATATTGATTTCTAATCTTGGATTTTAAGAGATTAAATTTAAACCTAATTCAATTATATAAAATTAACTTATAAGGTTATACCGAAAGATTTTATTTTTAATCAATATGGGATTTTTAACAAATATAATATACTTTTTGCAACTTCATTATGTTGTCATAAATCATAAATGCAAATGTTTGTATTGGCCTAAGACAAATATATATGTGAAGATAATCTAAATTGGATGCAAGTACAAAGTTTACCTGTAGTTTTATCCAACACAAGTTTGAGATCATCACCCTGCATTGATGCATGTTGATAACCGAAAGTGATGTACATGCTTTCGGACAAGGTGGCATCTACGAGCACTGTGCTAGATGCTACAACATAGAGGAACAAAACTACCAACAATTTTTCAAATTGTGCCATGTTAACAATACACATGACCAAGTTTGATGTTTCATATATGAAAACTCGAATGCATTTTCTCCTGGTTATTGATCTCTTTATATAATAGTACTAATGTGACATTCTTTGTTAGAAACTGTACTCGTTCAAACTGTAAACCATCAATTCTGATACCACTTATTACGAGAATTCGACCATAAATTCTGATATCACTTATTGGGAGAATTTGTGAAAAAAAAACACTCGGAAGATACAAACAATGAGAACTTAGTCAAAATACATACAAGGGAATGATATACCTTCAACCCAAAACCTTAAGATATTGAATTTGTGAGTCTTTTTGTTATATGTTCTTCAACTTTTTCATTTCTACTTAATATTGTAGGACTTATACTCACACTTGAATATATATATATATATATATATATATATATATATATATATATATATTTTTTTTTTGTGTTTTTTCTAAAATATATTTTTTTTATATATTTATATATTTTTGTTATGTTTATATATTTTATAT
>Ga0099825_1004635_pt1 | contig 17962 bp, 10 predicted proteins | sample SiratroredBW_FD_76838 | JGI IMG/M metagenome (GOLD analysis project Ga0099825, IMG submission 76838) | Root nodule microbial communities of legume samples collected from California, USA - Siratro red BW | ecosystem: Host-associated > Plants > Roots > Nodule | place: USA: California | collected...
AGATTCAAATTACTAAAGTTTTCAACCAGATTTTTTAGTAGTGGAATCTTTGTTTCTTCCTTTGGTGTGTACCGTGTCCGACACATATCGGACACCGACACTTGTTCGACTTGGTAAAGAGTCCAATTCAAAAGAAATTTTTTCGGGTATTTAACAATTCTAACACAGTTCCAACACAATTTTGAAAGGGACTAATTCAATAATTTTCTAAAAACTCAAACTTAGAAATAAGAAACAAATCCTATATATAACCAGGAATTTAGATTATATATGTTTCTTTTCACTCTTTGGATTTTCGATAGATGAATTAGATTCATTTTTCTTATATTTGGCTAACCTCATTCATAGATGATTTTTTAATACACAAATCTTGATTGTCAGTGGATATAATTCATAGTGATTTAATATATAGATTCGTGTATTTGTGTCCTATATTTTGGAGATTACACATATCAAGCTGTCTGTGTCAATATTCGTGCTACATGAAAGCTTCCTATGGCACTTTAAAACTTATCATATAGGCACTTTAAAAACTTAAAATCTTTCAAAAGCTTCACTAAAAAACTTATGGGCTAAGTTCTCGTACTGAGAAAGCAAGCAATATATGTGAATCTTTCATCCAGTCAGTAAAATTGATATATAGTACTGAAACGAATTCACTCAAATACTGTAAGTAGCATTTTGGAACAAAAGTGAAAGAAGGCTTACGAGAATGAAAGCATATTGCGAACTTTGGGTGCTGTAGGCATATCCATATACAGTGAATTAGAGAAAAAAGAAATGCGCCTTTTCGCTTCTAAGTTAGATGGTACATCCATTGCTGATTCTTTTGTTGTAAGCAGTAAGTAAAGCCGTTTAATCTACAAATATAGGAAAATGTAAGCAGATCATCAGATGCACTTCACTAATCAAATTCTCAGCAGAATACTTTATCGAGTGCCAAACCTTCTCTGTCCAAGCTTCAGTAACTGGTTCAATTGGAAACCTGATAGCCCCTTCAGATGCAAATAACTGGTATTGTTGCTCAAGAAGAAGCATTCCCTCATGTCCAGATCCACCGTGGATTGAATCTACCAAGCTACTCAAAAAAATGATACAATAATATTCAGTGGGAAGATGCCCTTTAAAAATGTTGGAGACATGGGATCCATTATGGGTACCTGAATATATGATCCTCCATCATCATATCTCTAGTCACTACCTCCAACATATCCTGGAATAGAAGCACAATTTGATCCCTGTCTTCATGCTTGTTCTCTAACTGTAATCAATAAAAAGCTGGATAAGATTTAACAAGCTAAAGATTATACATTAAAATGCAATTTTGATAAGGGTGCTCGACATTACCAAATATTTTATTAGCTTAACATATTGCTCATAGAGGCTAGGAAGTGCACTGAGTCTGAATTCACTTGTAAGGTCATCAGCTTCAATATGTTTGTCTACCTCGGAGAAAATGTATTCTACGACCCTGAAATGAAGGGATTCAACAAAGTAGAAAATAAGTATAGATAAACAAAATATTTTAGAAGTCAGTTAGATCGGAGTGATTTCCAAAAGCCATGATATGTTATTGTATAGATCTACATAAGAATACTACAAGGAATATCACCCAGAGCATAAGTAACTGCATGATAGACTTACTGTTTTTCACAGTCCCCTTGAACCAAGTACTTAACAATGCTCTTAAAAGAAGCATAGCACTCCTTAATAGCAGAATACATATAGTGGTCAGTGTTAATTCTTTTTCTCAACTCTCGATCCTTTCCATTGCTGTCCTTAGCCATATCCAATGCAATTGGAATCTATAAAACAGACGATTGTTAAATAGACAGGAAAGATAGCAGATTTTTACATGATTTTTTTTTTTTAAAAAAAATCAACAAATAAACCTTGCTAGCAAGTAGAAATGGTGGCCACTGTATAAGGTCCAACTCACGATCAGCCCAGTAAGGCACAAGCAAAAGATCCATTTCCCTGAGTAGTACACAAGTACAACCACCCCAGTTCACTAATGTTAAAACAGCACATTACTCTCCTAGAGCGAAAAGATGAAGAACCAAAAATGTAAATGTATCCTCCAGATTACCTATTACTGATAAGATCTTCCTCTCTAAAACTAGTGATTATTTGATTCCATAGTTGTGCAAATCTTGCAGCTTCTTTACCTTTGTTATTTGGGATCTGTATCAATAAGCCAAAGTAAATATAATGAAATGATGTTAAAAAATCTTCAATCATCTAAAAAAGTGAAAATATTTAACCAGATCAAATCTGCGAGATAAAGTGGCTTTTAATCCTTTTTTCCTCGGCTCACTCTTTTCCTCTGGGATCAAACAGGCATTGAAGGCACCAGGCAATGAATCAAAACGAGATCTAAGCATTCCCAGTGTCCTTATCTAACATCAGTAAACAATGAAACAGTTCCAAGGTTAGAACAAGAAAACCAGATATAAGTTCAGAGCATAGATGCGGGAACAATCTCGAGAGTATACAAATTTTTAGTTAAATAATCCATGCATAAAGTTAAAATCCCTAAAACTTTTACTTGAAAAATTGCTTGGTTTCTTATTGTACTCTTCTTTGAAAGTTTACATCTTTCATTCTGAACTCTCTTTCTTTAAAATTTAGAACTTTCTAATCAACTTGTGCATCTCCTCATTTGATTTCAAACATATTTTTTAAAATTATGCTTTCCTAAATTTAGCTAAACATAAAAGGCTGCACGACACACTTACCAGTTCTACCAAACAAGACAACCAAACTTGAGATGTAAGCAAATATAAAGTGGAATATTCAACAAGAAAACAATATCCCAAGACTCAAACAGCTAAATTCCCAGTACATATAAATAAATAAAACAATAAATCTGAAATAGTAAACTCTACTTATACACTAAACTACGAATGCAATATAATAATTACAAGTACCGTCTGCTTGTATCAAGTTTAGACGAACAAAACAAAGAAACAAAGAACATACAATCATCACAGATGATGGTGCTGGCATAAATGGAAGTAGCTGCTGGAAAATATTAGGAGAAATACAAACAAACTATGACAAGAAAACATTATCATTGACCTGCATGACAACTTAGAACTAAGCACCATTTTATAATCAAGAATACGTGGAAATATTAGAATATGGTAGCAACAAAAGAAGCTAGAAAAAACTATCTAAATCAGAATCATAGACTAAAATGAATAACTATTATTATCATGTTGAAAATAAATGTTTGTAAAGAAAACTTTATTGATTTACAAATTTTCAATAAGCTACAGATGTAACTTGAAAGAAAAACAATCCAGTGAGAATATGGTGTAGTGTACTTATACAGATAGTTGACAATATCCAATGGTCACACATCAACAAAACAATTATGATTGCCGGACAGACAGATAAAATTTTTGCTTGAAGAACTGCCCAACATTTGGGGAAAAGAGTGCATTGGAGGGTAGGTGTAAGCAAACAAGGAATGAATAAACACAATCCAAAACAGCTCTTTAAGATAAGGATTTAGAAGTGGGCAATCTACTGACCTCTCCGAGACGACGGAATGCCCCATAAATACCACCAAATAACGTAGAGAATATGGCATACCAGATTTGGGTATCCATAAAGTATACCTGAAGAGGAAAGGCGAAGTTGGATCACTGCATGACATGTATTGAAATTTGAAGCACTAACCAAATCAGGTACTTGTAAACACATACCAGAATAATTGGAGACCAAAGTGCAACTACAACACCAAGATTTTTTCGAGCTGCAAAGCACAAAACTTATAATTTCATTTTGAAAAAATATAATTATGCAAGAAAAGCAAAGAGTTCCAGCTTACTACCACGGGGGAAAAATTCATGCCACTGAAAAGTTGAGATTTACACTCATTATAGCTTTCGTTGGTTCCACCAGAGGTTTTATCTATAGTAAGAACCAAAGATACATATCGTTAAAAGAAAAGGTAAAATTGATATATTTTCAAATAAACAGATGATATTTTGTAGTATAGTTTGCGTAGGTTCCACCAGGGGTTCTATTTTATACTAACAAATAAATTAAGATCACTACTGAGACAATGTGGTCCACATTTATTGGGACTGCACAAGCTGCTTTTTGTTTCTGTAAAATAATACATTAATATTATAGAAGATATAGTTGAAACTACAGTCAAATTGACAAAGGTTGGTAGTCAAATCAAAAATACAAGAACCAAGACACATTGAAGATTAAGACCAAAAAAGTAAGCATCATATTCATTTCTACAATCAGAGAAGTGAAGAAAAAAGGAGGACAAGATTAGAGTTATCCACAAATCATGAATGAAAAGAAATCATCACCTCTATATAGTAACTGAAAGCTAACTTCGTAACTATAAGGAGAACCCAGAATATTGTGTACCTGACATTATAAACAACGATACATTATGATTATTCCAAGGAAAATAATACTATTCACAATTGATAGGAACTTATAACACTAGATACTTACTTGAAAAGGGAAAATGTGCTCTCATGCATTCCCCTACCAACGTAGAGTCGAGGCTGCCAATTACAAAGAATCAAAATCGACAATTTAAATTCAGTATATCTCAGGTGCAGAGGCAAAAAACGACTGATTCTACGTGTACCAGCTGAAAAATATATATGGAAAATAGGGGTGTCATATCACCTACCTGTGACCACCACATCATAAGCATCACAATCCTATAGTTTGACCTCTCAAGAAAACGACGAATGAGTGGAAACAGAAATAACATGGCAGCTAGCATATTTGGTGACAGGTATACAACAACAGCCATAATAAAGAATGAAGGCGAATTTGAATTGCTTCCGAACCAACTTTGTATCGTTTGAGCAAACCCAGGAGGATTTTCCCAAGTATAAGCATAACTAACTGATAGAACAATCACCCATGCTGCAGCTGAAACAGCTTTTAGAATGTATCTCAACTTAACATACATAGACATGCTCCGTTGTGCTTTCCAACTGAGGATCACATCCAGAATAGCTGCCCATGAAATCATGAAGTAAAAATGATAACCATAAGCAACTTACATTATCATAATGCCAAGATTGTTTAAAAAAATGTGGGTGCTTTCTGTGGCCCTTTACTTGCTTTATCTAAAGAGTGCCGCCTCAACTTTTTAAAATGGCCTTCAAATACCAAGTAAAAAACCAAAAATTTTCGCTAAATAAATCTTCCTCTGATGTCTGTCAGCGGTTGCATGTTAAACAGACAAGCATTAAAATAGAAGAAAAAAGGGCTCTATAATAGAAGCCAGAGTAGCAATATAGGCTAAAATTTTATACAGAAACAAACTATTAAATACAGAAATATAAATCTGGCTACTGAGAAGTATCCACAAGCAATATATGTGCTGGTAAGATTTGCTATTACCTACCTTGTCCAAGCTTCAATATAGCTGCTGTTATAAACACACTAAGCACCTTCTTGAAAACATCCCTATTGAAGATTGCACTTGGATTCCCAGTTCCATTCCAAGCAACAATAATCATCGCCTAAGATAAATTAGCTCTTTAAGAAATGGATTTAATTTGCTAGATATTGAATAAAGGGAAAAATCATTCACATCGATTGTGAAGGACAACAGACAAATTATTACCTGTAAGCACAGAATAAAAAAACCCCACATGCGATCAAAACTTCTGAAAATATGCCAAAATGACCTTATCTCAACAAAATTGACTTTTCCAACCCATTTGTCCCTGTTAACTGGCTTGTTATCCTGTAGATTCAAGTATAGCAAGGCTTAAAATCCAGTGGCAGGTACATGTTTTAGGCTTTCAGCACTAGCTATCCAAATGTACTTCGTTTACAACAATGGGAATTTATAAATCACCCATTTAACATTTCAAATAAGTATCATAATCAAATGGAAAACATTTTCTTCCCATTTTCAGAAAAAAATTCTAGTCATTGATTATCATAATGGTTCTTTACAGAAAAGCATGTCATATCATAACCAGTAATCAACCAGATATATAATGCATGTCATCTATAGATCAATTTTCAATCAATTATACACCTATTTTTCAATTTTGAAAACTTTTTCTTCTGGGAACTAAATTTATAAAACTTAAATAAATTGAGAACATAATCAATGCTTACATTAGATTTGTCAAAATTTAGCTGCTCAACTGGCAGGCAAAAAAAATCGGCATCAGCACGCATTGGCCAACCAAGCCGAAAACAATCAGCTGACCTACAATTGTCATTGAAAATTAGTACCAAGACGGATACAAATAAAAAGCGAGAATCAATTAATTATACCAGAAATATTCATTTAAATCATCATAGTTCCTCCATTGTGAATGCTTTGACCTCCCCTTTTTGCTCCGTTCAGCTTCCTGTTGAGCAGAGAAATCATCAATTTTTTGGGACATAATATAACTAGTGGCCGTGCTACATATAGAGACAACACAAAAGAATGAAAAGAAGACAATAATAAAATGCTGAAAGCACCTTTGCAATCACATCATATATTGGAGTTACAACTTTCCTTAAGAAAGCCTCTTCTTCACCACCATAGGCAGGCTTGACATTCTCTCCAGTCATTGGACTAACATTACCAGCAAGCATACCGTACAATTCAAAAGCCATCTATACCAAGCACCATAAAATGATGCCATAAGTCAATATCAACAAAAGTCTTGGTTCCCTTTGAAAAAATTCACTTAAAACTGACAATGTAAACACATGCGCAAACCATAGAACATTTATGTGTCAGGGATATGTCAGGCCTCACGAGTAAATGGCTCCTCTTACATCAGGATGCATGCTAGAACTATAAAACCAATAGGAAATAAAACGACACCAAAATTATGACAATATTTGTTTTAAGACAAGAATTTATTTTAATTCTTATTTTCAGTTTGGTTCTAGTCTGTTTAGAACACCAATCAACACACGCTTTTTTTCTACTTCTTTTCCAAGCTAAAAGCAATGTGAAAAAACAATTGCTTCTCTTTCATTGCAACCCAGAACCAAACACAAGGAATAGTTTAATACCTCGCTACAAGAGAAGAAATCTTGACATCAAATTTTCACAAAGAAATTTAGCAAGGGTTCTACAAAAGGTTTTGGCTTTAGAATTGACATATATAGACATCTGCAATTCAAACTGTTCTAACTATAGAAGGGGGAAATTTAACACAATAGTTACCCAATAAGAGGTAAAACCGATAATGGGTCAAGTCCAATCCATGGGGTTAATCCAGTTATAATATTTGGAATGAAAGCATCCAAGAAGATTCAAGCAAGTAGGCAGAAGGGGTGATGACAGGGATCACGTGACTGAAAAAGTCAAGAAAATTAATTTGAATTGAAATTATGTCCCATTAATCTGAATAATTTCACTTGCCACTTACAGATCTTTTATATATAAATACACATCTTTGTAAACAACATAGATTAGATTAAGTTAGAGAGCTCACGTGGTGATAGATATAGCAAAGGCATTCTGGCATGAATCTTAGGTTGGCAGCTTCACCCCATATCAGAAGATACAGACCCATATATAGTAGCTTACGCTGCTGCACTTCTTGCTGTATGGTTGGCAACCTGCAACGTTCCGCAATATATGTCACAATAGAAACTGAAATAAGCATACACTGTGTGGGAAACAAAAATAACAAGAGTTAAAATTAAAACAAGCTGCAAAATAAGAATCTGCGTTCAAATTTGAAAGTCACAAATAAATGTTAAGAGTATGTATAATGATATAAAATATAGAAAAACTACAAAATAATAACAAGTTCAAAAAGTTTCTTGTCCCTAAAAATAAGTATAGCAGTTCAAGTTAATAAAAAAGCAGTTGCAATATCTTCTCATTAAGAGAACAGAAACTCTCACCAAAGGCTACTCTTCCGACCCAAATACTTGCACCACTTTTTGTAATTCTTAAAAAGTTTCTTCATCACCTCTGTCAGTGCACGCTCGTCCAACTAAGGAAAAAATACATACAAGTTAAAATCTGATTTTAGCACAAATTAATGTATGAATATTTTTCTGGGTGATCATAATAAAAATAAAATATTGGAACGAGTAAACCAGAACTGTTCAGAACAGGAACCATGAGGGAGAAAAAAGTATCCGCTGAGGATTTTGAAATTTCCATTAATTTTCATTTAGCCAATTTCAAAAATCGAAATAACCAAGTGTTAAATTACGTATTCTGTCCCTTTCTCCCCTCAAAAAAAAGGAAAAGAAAAAAAAAAGTGTAGCTACATTTAATGTCTAAAGTAGCACTCAACTTTATAATTAAATCGAGCACACTGCTTAGAGAATCCACCTTCTATATGAAACTACTAAATTAAAACACATTAAAAGCTTCAGAAGCTACATGACAACTAAAAACTTCAAAGTAAAAATGAAATGGGGAATTAGCGAAATGATCAATATCGAAACTAAAATTGGGGTACGGGGCCTGTATAAAATATTCAAGTAAACCCTACCTTTGGCTGTTGATCAGGCTTGGGAAATTGTCTGATGTGCACGTTTGCAAGTAATAAGATCAAATGCTCTCTCTGATTTGCTACATTGTGCTTCTGTATTTTGTACAAGAAGTGGCAAGCAATTTGAATTGCTGTTGTTAGTAACAAATACATCATGTTTTTTTCAACTAATTCATATTCAATAAAAGACTCAAATGCTTAAAGACGTGAAAAGTTCCATACTCAACCTTACCTGAAATCCAAACATTACACCAAGCCAGTCCAGAATGTCTTCATCTTTTTTTTTCTTGTAGTCCTTTGGCCAGGCTAGACCCCTTGTGTTACGAAGAGCATATACAGCCGCTTGGATCTGTAAAGAGTGATCAACAAGTATTTTCACTAAAACTAGAAGTACAGAATATGAACATGACAAGAGTACATATGGAGATAGAGATCAAACCTCAGGAAATCTCATTATTGCCTGATTTGCACTATCAGGATCAAGAGGAAGAATATTGAAAGGTACTAAGATCTCTGTTTTCTCAGCAACTTTATCTTGAGTCTCCAAAATCTGTTACAATGGCAAATCAATCATTAATCTTAAGCGTACAGACAGGTGAAATCAAAATGACAATGAAATTCCAATTATAATCATCTTATTTAATTATTGATAACATCATAGGAGATACAAAAAGATAACCTCTCGATCAACTTCCATAGATTGTGTCATGTTAACAGCCTTCAAAACCTCAAAAAGAACATTAGCTGTCTGATATGCCTTGGTAAGCTGTGCACTGAAAGTAAGAGGACACACTCACTGTAAGTTACAATATAGACTAAGAACATATCACACTGCACACTATGTAGACAACATACCGATCAGCTTTATCAGCAGCATTTTGTAAGGCTTGGATATATTTTTTGTAGTAATGCTGATAAAAGCTCTGCATCTCGCGAGCATCACTTTTCTTTACTCTTCCTTTCAATGTTGGATCATTTTCCTAAAATTGGAACTATGTGTTAAAAGATATATCAATTAAATTGATATAAGGGCATTACCGTTTTTAAATCTAGTTAGTGGCTATCATTGTCGTTCATTCTAAACAATGGGAAAAATGTTCATAATAAGATGTCCAGGAGTCATGCATTCTCAATTCAATTTCATGGTACCACTAACCAAGAGCTACGACAGAAGCATTAAGAGTGTCAAACCTAGAATGTATGGAGCTCAAAGCTTAGTAGTCCAAATACATAAGAATACACTTGAAGTCCTAGGCAAGGAACCCATTTTTAATTTTCTGCAATGTTTATAAACGTGTCTGTTATAACTCAGTTACTACTGAGATAATATCCAAGAGCTGATTCATTTTTTCTTTCAATGCTGATGGTCTGTTTGGTTTTAGAAAATGTGTTTTCACCTTTTAGTTTCCATCTCCTCTTCAGAAATATTTGCAAAAGTGGCACTTAATTTCCTGTTATAAATTTTCTATTTTCTTGTTCTTCCTTTTTACCATTAGTGCTGCAAATATTTGAAAATAGAAAAAGGACAACTTTTTAAAATACTTAAAAAGAAACATTATAACTGTATCTTATATAAATGAAACAAAAAATTATCAATGCTTACTCTTTCCAAACGTTGAAGAAGGGCAGTTTTGAATTGCCGAACACCACGACCACTTGAAGTAGGATCCAGCCTATGAAATTTCTCAAACGCATAAAATCGGCCTACAAAAAAAAAAAAAAAAAACACATGTCCCACATAAAAATACATTCAAGCATCAAAAAATAATTAAGGTGTGTAGTAAAACTCTTCAACACCAGTGGAAGTTGGGAAACCTGGGTATGATGATAAAAGGTTTACATAACTTCACAAAGGGTTTGGTTAGACAATTTAACTTAACTAAGCACTTATTCTATAATCCGTTCTTATAAGTGGACTTACGTCACAAATTTGACCATCCAACTTGCTAAAATAAGCTAAAAAGAGGTCAATCTAATGACCTACAGCAAGACGCTTGCTGAAATAAGCTAAAAAGTGCTTATGCAAGCTGTAAACTATCTCTATAAGTTCAAACAAGCTGTTTCCAAACACTCCCAATATCTGTGAAGGAAACGCAGCAACGGACACTAGCAAGCAAAGAGTTTCGTCCAAGCACGAGCACACACGTGGACACTAAGGATACTGCAGCTCACATTACTACATTTCCAAATATAATCAACGCAACAAATCAAAACAGCACCGAAAAGCCACAACTCCACATGAAGCATTTCGGTGTACACGAACAGACGGATGTTTCAGCATGGCAACGCGGCAAACGAAGAGCTGAGAAAGTGCAGAACGAAACAAACTTACAGAGATAAGCGACTCTAGGATGAGTCTTCTCGACCTCATTAGCAACGCGAAGAATCGGTGCAATCTCGACGAGAGACGACGGCACGACCTCACTGTCAAATATTGCCTCGCCAAGGTTCCCGGCGGTTTGCGTCCGCGTGATCCGCCTCTGCGGCGCTCCCTGCGCCTCCGACGACGGCCCCGCCCTCGACGACATCCTAAAACGGATCTAACTCCCCTTCCGTTTCACCAAAAACAGCAATGTGCAGAGCAGAGAAAGAAACGCTTGCATGCAAAATCAATGCATTGAGACGAAACGCTAAGCAAAAGCAAAATCAATGCATTGTTAAATAACTGAAAATAAATGAAAGCTGGAGAGAAGCGTTTTGCGGTGAAAGGAAGAAGAACCCTAGGAGAGGGAAATGGGAGATGAAGTGAGAGTGTGAGTGTTTGCAAAGAAAAGCAAAAGACAGAAAGGAATATTGTGTGGGAAGTTCGAAGGGGTTACTATTGAGGACAGAGAATGCGTTCCTTGACCCCTGTAGAGTAAGGGTGGTGTAGTACATTTCGTCAAGCGAAGTCGTAGAGTGGGTCCCCTTGTTTCTTTTTGGACTTTGGTTCAACCAAAATGCACCCCTCCTTTGGTCAAATTAACGGTTGTGCCATTCTGCTGCACGTTCAAATTTTAAACTCCAACGGCAAGTTTTACTTGTTCTTCCTATTTTGACGTGCTTTGTTTAAGTCACACAAAAATTTGTAATTTATATTCAAATTAAAAATTAATAATTTTCATTATTTATATTCTAAACCTTAAATCAAATATGTAATTAAATTTATTGCTATTGACGAAGATCATTTATTGCTAATAAAATCTCTTAAGCCAAATTAACGAAGTGCATTTTTTAAGTTTTTTTATTGCTATTGAAATTATGAAATCCTGTTCTTATATTTTTATGTTCTCACTCCTTTTTTTTACTTAGTTCGCGGGAAGGGTGCCACATTGTTTTTATTCTTACTTTGTTCCTCGACTTGACAGAAATACATTGGTATTTTTCTTTTAATCTAACTAATCAAACTCAAGACAAAATTATATCCTAATTAATAAAAGAGCTATGGTTCATTTATTAAAACGTGAATTTGTTTGTGTTTATTTCTTTCAAGGTTTGCATTAAAAGTAGGTAAAATTGTATTCTTTTTATGTTTGTGTTTATTTTAATGGGGTTTGTACATTCTTCCGTACATAACAAACAAGAAGATAAGTTAAATGGATTTTAACCCTTTCTCTCGATTATTAATAATAGGATAAGATTTAAAAGTTTATTTTAATAAGACTAATTTTATATTTTTTTTCGAAAAAAAAAAGTAGTTATTTTAAATTGTTTATTTTAAGTTTGTCTAAAAAATGTATGTTTAATTTTATCACATTAGATAAGATAGTTTAATAAATTGAGTTTGATTTGAGGAAGATAAAAAGGAAAGTGTTAGAGTTTAACTTCACTTATACCTCTTCAAAATAAAGAATGTCCATTAATAAAATGCTTATTAACAAATGGAAAAAATTTAAATCTATTTTAATAGGTCAATTGTATATTTTTATTATTATTTGGTTATTTTAAAATGCCTATTTTAAGTTACTTAAAATCGCTAGGTTTGACTTTATCACATTAGATAAGAAGGTTTAGTGATTGAGTTTGATTTAAGAAAGATAAAAGAAGATAAATTAGAATTTATATGTACTTATACTTTTTCAAACTGAAGAACATCCATCGATAAAATGCTTATTAAATTGGATAAGTTTAAATATATTTTAATATCAATAAAATACTTATTAATAAATGGATAAGGTTTAAATATATTTTAATAAGTCAGTTTTATCTTTATTATTATTAAACGGTTAATTTAAAATGCGTATTTTAAGTTACGTAAAATCTTTAGGTTTAGTGATTGAGTTTGATTTAAGAAAAAAGGAAGAAGAAAGCATCAGAGTTTAAATTCACTTATACTTCTTCAAACTAAAGAACATCCATCAATAAAATGATTATTAATAATTAATAATATATAACATTTAAATATATTTCAATATGTTCATTCTATCTTTTTAAAAACAAGTGGTTGTTTTAAAATGTTTATTTGAGATTACTTAAAATCTCTGGGTTTAATTTTATCACATCAGATAAGTGGGTTTAATAATTGAGTTTGATTTAAGAAAGATAAAAGAAGAAAATTTTAGAGTTTAACTTCACTTATATTTTTTCAAACTAAATAACGTTCATGAATGCTTATTAACAATAAGATATGATTTAAATATATTTTAATAAGACAAACTTTTTTAAGTTGTTGTTTTAAAATGCTTATTTAAAGTTTACGTAAATAAGAGTATTTAATAATTGAACTTGATTTAAGAAAAATAAAATAAGAAAACGTTAGAGTTTAGATTCTCTTATACTTTTTCAAACTAAAAAAAAGATGTCCATCAACAAAATGTTTATTAACAATAAGATAAAATTTAAATTTATTTTAATAGGTTTATTTTATTTTAATAAGTGGTTGTTTTAAAATGCTTATTTTAAGTTTACGTAAAATTTATAGGTTTAATTTTATCCTATTAGATAAGAGAGTTTAATTTAAAAAAAAAAAAAAGAATAAAATGTTAGTTTAGCTTCACTTCTACTTCTTCAAACTAAAGAACGTTCAGGAATAAAATGCCTATTAACAATATGATAAGATTCAAATCTATTTTAATACGCAATTTTATCTTTTTATTCTAAATAAGTATTTTTTTAAAATGCTTATTTTAAATTTACATTTACAAGTTTAATTTTATCACATAGATAAAAATGTTTAATAATTGATTTTGATTTAAAAAATGACTTAGGGTTTAACTTCGCTTATACATATTCAAACTAAATAACGTACATCAATAAAATTGTCTATTACTATTCATAATTATGAAGCTTTATCTACTCCAAAATTGTACTCCAACTTCAATTTTTTTAAATATTTGAAATTTATTTTATTTTTAAAGCAATTAAATTAAATTATATAACGACAATGATAACTTTTCATCGTTAGACTAATTAACAAATATTATTTATCTCAGAAACTTATAAATTTTACATTTTTTATTAAACTAGCAACGGTTTTAAAATATATTACATGATATTGCTGTGAAAATAAAAAGTACAATATGAAGTAAGTTGAATTCTGACTCAACTATGATCAAGTTCTTAGTTTGTGAATAATTAAGTTCGTGAACTTTGATTTCGATGACATATTTAACTTTATTAGTTTGAGTATTTTAACACGTAGATGAAGCTTCAATAAATCAAATTCTTATGTGAAAGTGTGAAATGTTTAAAAGTAAATACTGATGCAAAGATGATGAAATTATGAAAATAAAACAATTAAATAAACTAATGTAAAGTTGAAAAGAGAAAAAGCATTTTGCTTTTTGATAAATTGCTATAAAGTTTAATAGATTCTGGAGACCGAGGAATATAAGGCATAAAGTATAAAGTTGCAAGGGTTATAAACATTATAAATGACTTGCAAAGTAAACAATGAAATGTAAAGTTACGGGAAAAAGAAAAAGTAAAGAGAAAATGTAAAGAATAATTCAACAAACGTAAATGAAATGAAAAAAAAAAATGAAAGAATTTAATACTTTGTAGTTACCAAACTGTGTTTTAAATTATATTTTTAATTCATGAACATAATTTTAAACGATAAAATTCCTTAAATTGTATTCTACTAATACCTTTTTGCACGTTTTGCTCGGTTTGTTTTTAACTAAAAAGTAAATTTCAAGTTAAAAGGTGAAATTAAAACTTAAAAAACAAGTACGAGTTCTTTATCAAGAAAGTCAATTGATGGAATTAATTTTGTTATCCTATTTTTTTCCCTCACTTAAAAGCTATAATTTTTTTAAAATTAAATTTCAATATTTTTTTATTTTCCAAAATAAGTGTTAATGAATAGTCCTATCTGTGTATAAATTAGAGAAAACAGTGAATAGTCATCTCAATAAAAAAAAATTGCAAGGAATATTTGTTAATATTAGCAATTTTAGGATTTTTTTTTTTTCTAAATTGACGTTGGTGATATTAAAACATGTTATCAAATTGAGTCACAAATATTATTCTAAACTAACCTATATAATATGTAATCCATATTTGATTATAAGTTTAGATTTTCAAATTTAAAATAAGTTTTTATATCAATTTTTTTATTATTGTGTGTACTGAATTTTCGTCGAAGTACATTTGATATTGCAGATAGGAAGAAGAATTAGGCATATTGAACAAAATAAGTAAATATAAAAATTATAATAATTTCATATTAAAAATTCAATACATAACTAATAAACACGATAAAAATGAGTGAAAACAACTTTGTGTAAAATATTTTAACTCAGCCAGTCTGTATGTTTTTCCCTGTTTTATATGGATAAAAAGTTATTGTAAATTTATTTGGAAAAAAAATTAGATATTTTGTTCAAATAATAATGTTAAAGTTGCCCTTTGAAAAAATGGTATAGAGCACTGTATTTTGCCATTTTATTTTTGTTAATTGTTATAATAAAATTGTAAAACTAATATTTTAAAAAATATATAAAGGAAATTAATGCAGTCCTTTTTTCAATATATTGTACCATAATTGCTTTTTTGGGAGATTATATTTCATAATTGACGTAATTTTATTTTTTAAACACAACTCGTCGACAATCCTCATTTACCTAATAATAATAATAATAATAATAATAATAATAATAATAATAATAATAATAATAATAATGATGATGATGATGATAATAATGATAATAATAATAATAATGTTATTATTATTAAAATCGTAAATATGATGCACCAGCACTAATCAATCATATATTAATAATATTGTGAAAACAAATTTATAAATAGCAAATTATAGTAAAAAGTGCATCAAAAGCCAATTACAGGAGAAAAAGGAAGAGACTAAGTGCAAACATTCTCTTAATACCAAGTATTCTACTTGTCTTTTAATAAATATATTTCTTATACTTATTTTTTAGTTGACATATTAAAAGTCCTAAAAAGATAACTCATGCACCGTTGTAGATTTATCCTAAAGAAATATATTAGTTATAGATGAGTTTACAAAAAAAATATAAGTTTGATGGTTTCAAAAGGACACAAAGCTCTTATTTTTATTATTGGCAATAAACGTTGCGGGGTAAAATGATCTTTTTAAGTTTTGTTTGTTATTAATGTTATTTGTAATTTGAAATTTCGTTAAATAAATGTTTGTAATTTATTTTTCGGTAGTCATCTCAATGAAAAAGTGTATTGTGATTTTATTTTTTTTTAGAAATGTGTGGGTTTTAAAATTTTTATATAATTTGTATTAATTTTTTTTAATTGTTTTTTTAAGTTTTGTATTTATAATTACTAGTATTTATCTCTTAAATAACACATAATAATTCTTATATTATCGTGTAAGTTGATGATTTAGTTTTTGTTAAAAATCATTTTACAATTGTTGATAATTTCAAAACTTGTTTTAACGCATTGAAAGACAAGTGAGTGTTGAAATATTTTGTTGGTATTGAAATTGTTAGTGAACTTACTAACTCGTTTATTTATTTTTAGAGTAAATATGTGTTTTATGTATTTCTTCAGTTGACTTGGTACAAATCTTATAAAATCACCAATTGACTTTTTATGATTTGTTTGTATTTATGTAAAATGTTATAGAGAACTAGTTAATAACTTAATTAATTTCATCGTCACTCTCTTAATTTTTGTTTTCTCATGATGCACTGCTAGTTGGTTACTTATAACTCTCTTATGCTTAAATACATGTTAAGCAAAGTCATAAAAGAGTACACCATGATTCTTCATTGTAGAAAAGTCATCAGGTGTAAAGTATTTTGTTTTGCCATTATAATATTATAGATCTTATTAGTTATTTATATTGGATGTCTTTCATATAAGACTAAGTCAACAATGTATTAATTATCATTAGAGGTTGAACACCATTAATTATGAACTTATTTGATTTAAAATCACTCAAATTCATTAGAATTATTTATCAACATAAATTTAACTATTTTATGATAGTAAAATAGCTTTTACATTATTATCAAAAGTCTCATTTGTACGGAAGATATAAAAAATATCGCTGTTAAAAATCACAATTTTTTTACAATGAACAATAATTCATGATTTTCACATTTTAAAAATATTAAAAATATATCATTAATTTACCTCAAATGATAAATAAAACAAAAAAGTATCAACAAACTTAACAATTAAGACTTTAGCTTCCTCTACCTTAGAATTTTTTAAAGACCAAGAGAATTAGACATTGGAAAAAAAAAACATGAAGCAAAAATTCAAAGAACTGATGAACAACTTAAAGTCCCAAAATAGACAATCATACAAAACATCATAACATTAAATTAAATTTCAAAATAATATAAAATTCGTATATTAACTAGTCATGCATGCATGCCATTTAAGAAAAAAAGAAAAAAAGGTAATTTAAGGTATCCTAGCCAAACTAGAGGTGTACTTTTATTCTTGTTGGCTTGGAATCAGCAAAACCCCAACAACGGTGAACAGATTTATAATTCATGGCGCAAAAGATTAGAAGAATAATAATGAAAGGAAGGTGTTTAGGTGGTTTTTTCTCTAAAAGAGAAAATGTGTTTTTCTTGTTACTTTCTGAAGACACTGATTTCTTATGCTAATTCCAACCCCTGTTTCTAACTCATTTCTAAAGTCAACCCAAAATTTTCCAAACATTTATACTAATTACACCACCGCTTTATACCCATTTACCATTACGTACTACTATTAATATATATGTGTGACGCCCCTGCACTTCCAAAAGCATTTTTTTTCTCTCTCCTCCATGCCTCCCTCTTCCATTCTCAAAATCTTTCTCTTTTTTCTTTAACTTTTCATCCTCCATACGTCATTTATTTTAGAATCTGATCATACCGTGCAGTAGCTGAGGAGTTAAGGATCATTTCTAACCGATCAGAATTTTAAACAAAATAAGTCCATATTTACTCTAAAGATCCCTTAATCTCTGTTTTTCCTTAGGTTTTTGTCATCAATCTTAGTAGGGACAGTTGAGAAAAGTATTTCTCTCAACTTAATTAAGATTATACTGAAATTTGGTTTTGTTCTGA
>Ga0099825_1004637_pt1 | contig 17959 bp, 13 predicted proteins | sample SiratroredBW_FD_76838 | JGI IMG/M metagenome (GOLD analysis project Ga0099825, IMG submission 76838) | Root nodule microbial communities of legume samples collected from California, USA - Siratro red BW | ecosystem: Host-associated > Plants > Roots > Nodule | place: USA: California | collected...
AAAAAAAAAAAAAAAAAAAAAAAAAAAAAAAAAAAAAAAAAAAAAAAAAATATATATATATATATATATATATATATATATATATATACTCTTGACAATATTATTTTGATGAGAAATGCACTTGAATTGAAAAGTGATTAGTTATCATGTTTAAAACACTTAGAATACATAACAAGAAAATTGTATTGATTTCAACAAAAGTATCTCTCTCCTTAAATATTAACTTGTTATTAGTATGAATACTTTACATGTTTGTTAAATTATAAAGTGGAATATCATAGATTGTTGAGTTTTGATATTGAAAATAGGAATGTTACTACATTTTGTGTAAAAGTATTTCTTAATTTTTTTTAAAATACACATGGTATTATTAAAAAGTTTAATTAAGTTATATGTTCCTTATACATTTTTTTAATAATTTTAATTGAATTTTTATTAAATTTTTTTATTGACTATTCAATTTTTATATTTTTTAATCAAATCAACTTTCTATGATTAATGTTATGCATGATTTGAGTAACTAATCATTATTTTGTTATGTTATCTTCCTTACTTTATATGTTAAAAAATATGAGGTTTATATAAAATGATATTGTTTTTATTATAAAACGACAATTCATGGTCAAAATTGTTGTTAGGTAATAATAAAATTAAAATTGTTGTTTTTATAAGTGGTTGTAAAGGTTAGGTATGATTTTCCGGTTAGAAAAGTGACAGTTAAGAAAAGTGACATTTTAACTACTTCATTTAATATTTTTTAGTTTATATTTTGTTGTTAGTTGTCGCTCATTATGATGTACTTGGTTTTTTCCTGTCAGTACTAAATCACTGTTGTTAGTCTTTTTTATATATTAAAAAAGTAAGTTTCTTAAAATAAGATTGTGTGCAAAAGTGTGCAGTTTTTTTCTTCAAAATATCTATTTTTTACCCACTCTATTTTAATATTGGTATCAAGAGCAATAGTTGATCTTATGGGATCTTTCTTTTCTAAACCCTAAAACTAATGGTATCTACCAACGTGTCTTTAAATATGCCCCTTTCATCTTTACTGATAAAAATTATCACATTTGATCATTAAAGATGTAAGAATTTTTAGAAGCTTATGACCTCTAGGAAACTGTGGTCGAAGACACACTAACAATCCCATTATCAACTAATCTTATCATAGCTCAGATAAAATCCCACAATGAAAAAAAGGAAAAACAACCAAGTCCAAGTTACTGATACAAAACTCTATAGCATATTGTATGTTCTACATGATTATGATCTGTAAAACAACAAAGGAGGCATGTGACAGATCAAAAGAAGAGTACAAAGGTAGTGATACGCCAAATACAAGTGCTAAATTTGACAAGAGAATTTCTACATATATAAAAGAATGAAACAATTGGTAAGTATGTCGATAGAATCTCCTCAATTGTTAATAACATTAGACTGTTTGGTGGTGATTTATCAGATAAAAGGATTGTTGAGAAAATTCTTGTTACTCTTTTTGAGAGGTTTGAATCCAAAATTTACTCTCTTGAAGAATCCAAAGATTTAAATACTATCTCCCTAGAAGAGCTGATGAGTGTTCTCTAAGCATAAGAACGAAGAAGATCTATAAGGCAAAAAAAAGTTATTGAAGGAACTTTTTATATGAAAAGGCAAAATTCTAGTAAAGGAACAACAATCTAGCCAAAAGAATAAGGCTAAGAATGATGGTGATAAGAAGTCATTTCCACCTTCAAAGCACTACAAAAAGGCAACATTCATGGATAAGTATTGTTGGTGGAGGCCTAAAGTTGTGTGTGGCAATTGTAAACAACTGGAACATATATCCAAAGTTTACAAATCTAAAAACAAATCCTCCAATCAAACACAATTGGCTGAAGTTGTTGATGCATAGGAGGAGAACCTTTTTGTAGTCTTTTGCTTCTCAACAAATGATTCCTCTAGTACTTGGCTAGATGAAAATGGTTGCACATACTACTTGTGTAAAAATGTTGACGTGTTCAAAAGCCTAGATGTTCCAAATAAGATCAAGGTAAAGGTTGCAAATGATGAGTTCCTAAATGTCAAAGGTAAAGGTTCAATCGTTGTATCAACAACCTCATATACCAAAGTTATTCCTAATATCAGCCAAAATCTGTTAAGTGTTAGATAGATGCTTGAGAAGGGTTATTCACTACTGTTCAAATATCGCAAGTGCACCATTTTTTATTCATATGGTGTAGAATTATTTTGTGTCAAATGAACAACAAAATTTTCGCAACTGATTGGGAGAAAACAATTGAGCAAGCTTATTCAAGTGCTTCAGAGATAATTATGAATTAATGACACAAAAAACATAGCCACTTCAATCAGATAAGCATTGTAGAGATGAATGAGAAGGATTTGGTGGAAGATTTATCTAAAATTTCTCATCGATCTAAAATTTGTGAAACCTGTCAATAAGAAAAGCAAACAAAACTACCATTTCCAAAGAATCAATCATGGAGAGCGAACCAAAAGCTTCAACTTATTCACACTGATGTATGTGACCCTACAAAAACATAATCCTTGAATGGTAACAAATATTTTATCCTTTTATTGATGATTGTACCAAAATGTGTTGGGTATATTTCATTAAATTTAAGAGTGAATAAATGTCTTTTGTTTTTTTTAAACAATTTAAAGCTTTAGTTGAGAATCAATGTAACCTCAAAATTAAAGCTTTAAGGTTTGAAAATTGTGGACAATACACTTTCTAGTCAATTTGTTGAGTTTTTGTAATAGTGCAGATATTAAACATCAGCTGACTATACCTGCACACCACAACAAAATGACGTGTTTGAGAGGAAAAACAAGACTGTTATGGATATGGCTCGATGTCTTTTGATTGAAAAAGGGATACTAGATCAGTTTTGAATGAAGGCTGTTAATACCTCTGTATATTTGCTGAATAGACTTCCCACAAAAGCCTTGCAAGACAAAACTCGTATGGAGTTTTGAATGGCATCAAACCATCAATAAATCATCTCAAAATCTTTTTTTTCCAGATGCCACACTCAATGAGTAACCTGGACAACAAGGTTCAAAAAAGGTATTTTCATGGGCTATAGTTCATCATCTAAAGGTTACATGATTTTCTTTTTAAAAACATAAAATATAATCTTAAGCAGAGAAATGAAGGTTGATGAAGTTGCAACTTGGGATTGGAAAAGATGAAAATGTTTATTCTGATCTTTTTCTCAAAAGAACAATATCAACTTGTAAAAGATGAACATGTAGATGGCAAACCAGTAAAGGGCACCAAATTCTTGGAAGACATTTTTAATAGATGTAGCTTGGTTATTTCATAATCAACAAGCTAGGTTGAAGCTTAAAATTCTCAAGAATAGAAGAAAGCCATAAAAGCTGAATTATATAATTCTTCTTGCATTTGATGCTTATAATTCTTGAAAAATTCATTAGCTTGATGTAAAATCAACATTTTTTATTGGAATACGTGTTGAAGAGATTTATATAGAGTATCCTGATGATTTTTTTTAATTTTTGGTAAAAGAGATAAAATCTATCTCCTGAAGAAGGTCTTGTATAGCTTAAAATAAGCCGCAAAGGCTTGGTATGAAAGAATGGAGAGTCATCTCATCCAACTTTCAACAGAAGTCAAAGTGAAACAATTTTGTATGTGAAAATCACTAGTTGTGAGACCTTAGTTGTTTCAATTTATGTTGATGACATGGTTGTGACCGAAAGTAATACTGAACTAATCCAAAAGTTCAAAGGTGAGATGCAAAAAGTATTTGAGATCAAGGTTATCGAACTCGTAGACTCATGGAGTGCGCGGTTTCGTTGCTCGTGACCGAGTTGACTCGTCAATAAACTCATTTTTAAAGTAGACTCGGTAGAATAGGAAATACACTCGGTGGACTCAGCCAAACTTGCGAGTTTGCCACTGAGTGAACGAGTTAGGAAGAAAGTCACAATTTTCGATCTAGGGTTCTTAAACTGCGATTTAGGGTTCGTCGTCGTCTTCTTATGTGTCGTCACCATCGTCGTCGTCTTCCAGTGCATTGCCATCGAGGTTCGCGTGGTGTGGTAGGTCTTCTCGTCGCATTGTTGAGTCTTCGCGTCGCGACGTCGAATCTTCATCGTCTAGGTTTGTGGCCGCCGTCAGTTGTCGCCGTCCAGTCATGGCCACAACAGGTTCTCCTCCACATGGTTTCTCCTCCATGCAACTTCTCCTTCATGTGGCTCCCCCAACTGTGATGCTAAGTTATTTTTAGGTTTGTTTGCATTAATTTGTTGTTAATGTGGCTACCCTTTTTAAAAAAAAATTCAAGTGAGTTTTTTTTTTTTAATTTAAAGTGAGTGGAATTTTCTTTTAATTGCAATTGTAGTTTTCTAGTTATAAGCTTTTAAGACATCTGGATCTGGTTCAAATTCTGTGGGAAATGTTGATACATCATTTTCACTTCTACCTAAAAGTAAAAATGTTGCGGGAAATAGAATATATATTGAATGAAAACATGGAACAAATGAAAAAAAATTGAATTTTTCTATGAGGTAGACTCTCTTACAAGTCTAAAAGTAGGGGTTTATGAGTCAAGTTTACATACCATTCAGGAGTTTATATAAAGTCTTGAGTCTGATAACCTTGTGTTGAGATGACTGATCTTGAAGTTATGAAATACTTTGTTGCAATCAGGTGATGGAATTTTTGTAAGCCAACAAAAATATATTTATGACATTTTAAACAGGTTCAAAATGCAAGATTGCAAATATGCCAGTACTTCAACCTCCACAGGTTTGAAGCTTGGCAAGGATGAGTCCTCTGAATAGGTGGATGAAAGCATGTACAGAAGATTGGTTGACAACTTTTTATACCTCACTACAAGTAGGCGTGACATTTTATTTATTATAAGTTTGCTATTTAGGTTCATGCATTCTCCTAAAGAAACTCAGTCCAAAGCCGCTATAAGAGTGTTGAGATACATAAAAGGGACCAACACACTTGGGATTTTCTTTCAAAAATCTACAAAAGAGACTTTGAAGTTGGTTGGCTACATTAACAACTATTGGGGTGACTGTGTAGATGATTCAAAAAGCACCTCATGATATATATTCTATTTGAGAACTTGTTCTTTTAGTTGGAGCTCAAAGAAACACGAAATTACAGCTCAATCAACTACAGAGGCTGACTATATTACAGCTGCCTATGTTATGAAAGTTATTTGGTTAAGAAATATGTTGGAAGACTTGGGATGTAAACAAACAGAAGTTACAAAGATAATGTGTGATGACAATTCAGCTATTTCAATATAAAAAATCTAATATTTCACAGTCGCATTAAGCACATCAAGATCAAGTTTCATTTTATTAGAAAAGTTCAACAATTGAAAAAGTATTACTTAATCACTGTATACTTAAAATCTATGTATGCTAATTTGTGAATTGATGAGACTTATATAAATATTTAGTAATTATTTTGAATGTGATATATGTTAGATTATTTGATTATAATTTTAAAACAATTTTAGCTTACCCTATTTTTTTTTAAATATATGATGATCCTATTTTTTTAGGAGAAATTATATAATATTATAAAGGAAGTATTTAGTAATTTTTAAACCCAAAAGATGATTTAATTATGATGTTGTAATATTTAGTTAGTAAATATCCTTTTGATTTGAGATGAAAGAAAAAGTATATTTTAAAAAGTTGTATAACTCTCTCTCTCTCTCTATATATATATATATATATATATATATAACATTGCTTGATTTAATATTATCCCAATATTTTGAAGGATGGAAAATAATTCTCTAGCAACATTGAAAAAAAAAAAGAAATTTTCATTTTCTTTTCTTGTCTATTCTAGGATTCAGGTTACTATTACATTAGGAGCACAAATAATCATCATAATGTTTACCATTAACAAATTCTTATTAATACGGGTAATTTATATAAAGGAATAATGTTTTAATCAAAGTTTTGAATTATATGGGAGGCAAGAACCAATGAAAGCAACACTATCACACTTTTCACTTACAAGAAAAAAATTACATTTTCATTGTTCTGAATAAATTAGAAAAATCATTGTTTTGAAATATAAGCAAAATTTAACTATTTTATTTTTACTTTATATAGTTATGCTTTATATAAAATATAAGAATTATGGTATTTTAAGAAGAAATAGTAAAATTTAACGTACTTAATTGTTTTTTGTGAAGTCATTTTTTTATTCATATAAGAGAATGGAGGTAGTAATTATGTGATACATTATGTTGTTGATTTTTTTCTTGTCATTTAATATTTAATATTTTTTTATTATTATATTAACTTATACATCATGTTTAAGTTTTAAATGTTTACATGTGTCTACAAAAATGTTATTTTTTTTTATTTCATATATTTTGTTTCACTTTTTTTCCTTATAAGTTTCTGTTACGTGTTTACTCCCTCTACTTATTTTAATTTTTTTCCACTCTTTCTAATGCTAGGGTGTTGTGTGTGGTATTATTTCCCTATTGATACTATAATGACATGGAACTTAATTATCAAGTGTAGTCTTGAAATTTTATTGTCCAATACAAAATAGCAAATAACTTTTTTTATATTTAAATATTTGAAAATATAATATATAATACACATAATAATATATTTTTATTGAACATAGTATTTTTTACATTAAATAAATGACATCATTTCAATATATCATACACTAGGAAAAACACAGGCTTGTATGTTCACACTTTTACATGCTAGCAAATATAATATATATATATATATTATAAATTGAGGAGTTGTGCAATTATTTTTGAGGTAGAAAGGTATGCTATTTAAAGAGATGGGTTATTTTGTAGATAAGAAGTTATGCAATTGATAAAAGGTTGTATGGTTATGTATTTTTTAAATAATGAGATTATTTTAATTTAATAAATGATAAAATGATATAATTAAAAATGATAAAAAATGATTATAAAATTATTTTTTATACAATGATGGAGATATAAATATATAGTTTTTTATGTAAATATTCTGATGTTATTGTTTATTATTCAATTTATATCTTATATATAATAGATTTATGATTCACTATATAATAGAAACAAAAATAATTATTTAAATTATAAAAATATAAATATATTGAATATATTTATTGTTCTAGAGTATCTTGATAGAGACATAAATAAAAAAATTTAATTATTAAAAAATATTAAACATTTACATAAAATGAAAAAAGGTAAAGTCGGTCTTGTTTATGCAAAAAAATATAAATATAGTATACTTTTTCTTGTAAATTTCTTTCTTATTCATCACTTTTCTAAAATTTTATGTAACATATCTTCCACTTGGATTATGAGATATACCTAACTTGAAGTATATTTTTCCTCATTTTTTCATTCTCAGACAAGATAAAAGTGTTTAATTTTTTTTTACAATTATATTTAACTAAGATCACAATATGCAAGTTAATTCATAGTTATTTTATTTCAGGATAATAATGTCAAATAAAAATATGGAACATTACATCAAGAATTAATTAATTAACTTAAGCATAATTTTCAGATGGGTGAGAATTAAACTTGAAGGTGGGGAAATATAAGAGAGAAGAGGCAGTTGAAAAAGTTTGTGCAGTGAGTGGGATAGTTTCATTTTGTTGAGTTGCACATTACCTTCCATTTCCTTGCTCTCCCTGCAATCTAGGGTTCCTCGAATATTCTGTATCTTGCCGTAGCCTTATCTTTTTTCCGTTTGATTTCTCCGTCACTGTTCATTTTCTTCGATCTGTTCAATTCAGGTACTTGCCTTGCGGCAATCATCTTCTTTTCTTTTTCACTTGTAATTCTGTTTGATCACACTGTTCAATCTAACTTTGATTTGAGCATTAACACTTACTTAATCCCGACTATTTAGGGCTTTATTCCAGATCTCCTTTGTACGTTGTGTCCATAGAATTCACCATGACAATCGCGGACGATTCAGTTTTTCCCATGGATAATGTGGCGAGTTGCATACAGCTTCCACCGGAGGAGGAGAACCGGATCGTTTCGGAGTTGTTGAAGGAATCGGAACTTAATTTGAAAGAGGGCAACTTATACTACATCATTTCTAACAGGTGTTAATCATATATAGTTTATTTTGTTTTAATTTTAACGAACTCGTGCTACACTGTGTGTTGAGCGTGATGGTTTCGGAGATTATCGATTGAAAAATTATGATGATTGGCTCGTGTATATAATCTATTAATTTATTTCTTTACCATGAAGTGAATGGATCGTGTGTTGTGCTAGTGCCTAGACATGCATATGCTAGTATGTTTGTTCCGATGTATCCTATCTTTTGTTTTTCTCCTCTCTACAATACTGCCAGGCTAGCTCTTTTAGAAATCTCGCTATGTAGTTGCTGTTGGGCCTGCAAGGTAGCCCTACTACACCTAAGAGCTGATAGAGTTGTCAAATGTTTGTTGATTCTCGATGGTATCATAGTATTGAGTCCCAAATAGTGGCATGGGCAACCCAAAAAATGCTGTAGCAGGATGCTTGCTATTTTGAGCCCTGACCGTCATTAATAATCAAGGCTCGAGATCAGACAGAGATTGTAACAAGTGCTGTATATTTTTGTTTCAAAGCTGGAGAATGGGGAGAGATTATAACAAATTGGTCGAGATTTTAACAGTGAAAATAGAAGTGGCATAGAAATGTAACAGATGTAGGATGCTGAGGATTGGCCAGAGAAGAGGTGCGTGAAGAAGTCAGAACAGACAGGAGAAAGGCTAGGATAAGTGCAGCATATGGAAGGAACAAGTTCAGGCTTGCGTATGAAGAAGGTGATGAGAAAAGGAGGTGATAAAATGAATGACAACCGGGATTAACGGGTCTGGTATTTTACAAGTTTGACCCCGAAAATAGGTATGAATGACTCCATTTTAGGGGCTGAAAGGTATTCAGATGTATCTAACCCAGTAGTGTCCAATGATGCCTACAAAATGTCACGATCTTGGCTGTGATTGCACTGCCCTAGCTGTGATGCAATAGAGGAGAGAGGAGTGGGGTGGCCCTGATAGCATAATCATAATCATGCTACTATAATGTGCTATTAACTACAATGGTTGGTGTTATCATAATTGTTTTAAAATTGATTGAATATGACCAACAAGCCATAAAAGTTTGACAACTCACATTTGGGGCCAAAGCCTTTGGGAAAAAAGATGGGTATTGGGGTAATCACCATCTTATAATTATTATTGTTTATCTGATTGTTCAAAGAAGAGTTAATGTCATGCTATAGCAATGTGTTGTATGGCCTGGTTGTGATAAAAGGGGCATTCTGTAACAGTTATGTAGAGCACGGCAGCCTGAATTGCATACAAATAGTGGACAAACTGCAGCCATTATGGTATAAAAGGCATTCAATCCTTGCTTGGTCTCCTTTTTGTTTGCATTATCCTCAGATGGTATTTTCCATTTCATAGTCCCCCTAATCAAAACGAATTAGGGTTAGAACCCTTTCAAAGAATGACATATTGGGTTGCTGATGTAGAGCAACAAGAAAAGAAAATATGGGCAGAAAAAGATGCAAAGATGGAATAGAAATGGAGGATCTTTTATGCATCACTGATAGAGGAAAACAAAAAATATGCACTAGAAAGGATAGACCTTTCTAGTACTCCAGAGCAATGTCTGTTTACAGAGAAGCATAAAAACTACTCGGTTGCACCATAACAACATGAACAAAAATATTCCCCTCCCCTCACACTCTCATCCAGCTTAAGTAAAGGGATTGTACTCTCTCTCTATAACTAATTTTGCTAGCTCAACATTCCCTTTTTGTTATCTCTGATCTTTTCCCCTTTCTCTTGTAGACAATCCACTCTTTGAGCTTTGTGGTTGCCTCTTGGATTAGCATTTCATCTGGCCAATGCTTCTTTCTTGATCTCCATCGTTAACCCCTCCACTGATAGCAATCTTGTCCTCAAGATTCAATTGATGAAATTGGCTCCGTATGACAACTACACCTTCCCAAGTTGCTTCTTCTATTGGCTTTGCAGCCCACTGTATCAGCCAGTGCTTGACATGCTCACCGTGGTTAACCACCATTCTAGAAGCCAAAACTATAATTGGGACCCATGTATCAGCTCCATCCCATCCCAAATCTGTAGGTAATTCGGACTGCACTTTATAGTTTCTTGCTACCTTTTTTAGCAAGGACACATGAAAAAAGGGTTGAATCTGAGCTGTCTCCGATAACTTCAAGCGGTAAGCCACGGTTCCCACATGACCAATGATTTCTAAAGGCCCATAAAACCTGGCAGAAAGCTTGGCATTAATTCTGGAAAGGAAGACTCAGTTTCAAAAACACCCAGTCTCCTATGTCAAAATTGCGTTGTTTCTTTTAAGATTAGCTTGAACCTTCATATGCTCTTGTGCCCCCTGTAAATGCTGCTTGAGTTGTTTGAAAGCGTCATCTCTGTTTACAATATCCCTCTGTGAACAACTTCTACCCTTATTTCCTTTTGAGTTCCCTGTATTAGAGATTGGGGTTTCCTACCAAATACCACTTCAAAGGTGGTGTTGTACCATTACCTGGCCCATGGGAGCCAATGAGACCATTCTTTAGGTTGATCTGTGTTGAAACATAACAGGCACGTGTGTAGGAAGCAGTTTATTACTTTTATTTGACCATGGGATTGGGGGTGGTAAGCCGTACTCATGCTGAGAGTGATGCCTTGTAATCTAAAAAGTTCTTTCCAGAATGGACTCATGAAAATGGGGTCTCTATCACTGACCATTGAGAGAGGAACACCTTGTAATCTCACTATTTTCCTCACAAACACCTCAGCCAATTTTTTTCAATATAAGAATGTTTGAATGGGATAAAGTGACTATATTTAGAAAGTCTGATCACTATGGCAAATATAACTTCAACTCTTTAGATCTTTTCAGCCTTGTGATGAATCCAGAGAGATATCGTCCCATACTCTCTCCGGAACGGGCAGTGGTTGCAAGAGCTCTCCTGGACATGTAACAAGATATTTCTGCCTCTGGCCCGTCTCACAAGAAGGCACATACTCCTGGACTGTTCTTTTCATGCCTCTCCAATACAAATTAGCTGCCATCTGCCAATATGTTCTGCATACTTGGAATCTCATCCTTGAGGGGTTGAATGGTATTCTTCCAACAACTTTGGATTCCAGGCAGAGTTTTCTGAAATCACCAACCTGCCCTTGTAGAAAAGAACCCCCTGTTTATAATCAAATCCAGCCACCTCATTTTCTCCCTTGTTGATCTTTTCAATGACTTCCTTAAGCTTAGTATTATCGTGTACTTTATTTATGACATTATGACTATCCAACAAAGTGAAATATGTCAACATTCACATTTCCCTCTCGTCTATCTATCTCTGGGATAAGGCATCAACCCCTTTGTTTTCAATTCCGGGTTTATACGCATTGTCAAAGTTGTATCCTAACAACTTAACAATCCAATTTTGCTGACTTCCAGTGATGACTTTTAGCTGCAGTGTTTGTTTTAAACTCTTGTGATTCATAGCCACTAAAAATTTCTGGCCCAACAAGCATGGATGCATGGATTTATAGCCAAAGCAATATCCATCAACTCCTTATAAGCTAATTTTCTTAGATTCCTCACTCCCAAAGCCTTGCTAAAAAAAGCTATTGGGTGTTTATTTTGTGTGACTATGATCCCTATCCCCAAACCTAAGGCATCAGACTCCACCACTAATTCTTCCTCAAAATTGGGCAATGCCAATACTGATGCTGATGTCACCCTACTCTTTTGTTCTTCAAAAGCTGCTTGTGTCTGCTCATCCCATTTAAAAGCATCTTTCTCAGTAAGTTTTGGAAAGGGTTTGGTCACCTTCCCGTAATCTCAAATAAATTTCCTATAATACACGGTCAACCCAAGGAATCCCCTAAAACTCCTTTAAAACTCTGGGGAATAGGTCATTCTAAGACTTCCTACACCTTTTCCGAGTCAACTGCCACCCCTTCTTTGGATAGACCTTTCTAATACCCCAGAGCAATGGCTCTTTACAGAGAAGCGTAAAAGCTACTCTATCCCACCATAACTATGCTTAAGTAAAGGGATTGTACTCTAACTCTAAAAACAAATTTTGCTTGGTCAGTGTTCCCTTTCTGCTATCTCTGATCTTTTCCCTTTTCTCTTGTAGACAATCCACTTTTTGGGCTTCGTGGTTGCCTCTTGGACTAGCATTTCTTCAGTCCCAATACTTCTTTCTTTATTCCCATCGGTTTTTTCTCTGTCCCTTTGGACCACCCATCTATAATAGTTGGTGCACTTTTTGGCTTAGTCCGTGCTTTTCTAGCAGCCCCCAACATATTTTTAGCCTCTTAACCTCTGATTAATCTGCTTTTTTCTTCCAGACTCTATTCATGGTTCATACATGCAGATTTGCTTGTTGTACTTTGTGCAACTTCTTCCATGATTCCATCCTCATTACCGCCTTTTTTTGTGCCAATTTTGAAGTCCTTTGGTGGATTGATGGCATTTTCTCAGTCACAACCAGCCAATGCCGCTCCTCAGCCTTATGTTGTTATTGAATTGTTAATTCTGCCATAGTTTGATGGTGATTGCACCTTTGCCTTTTACATATTAATAGTGGTATTTATATTTAGGGTGGTGATATTTTGACAACACTATTCATCTTTGATACCATTTAACACTAATATATATTATTATTTTATTTATATATAATATTTTATTAATAAAATGTAGTGTCAAATAGGAGTATAAGTGAATAGTGGTGTCAAACTAGTATTTTCCTTATATTTAATATTTGGCCATTCTTTTTAATATTTCAACCAAGGTTATCGAATTGAGGTGAAGTGGCACGATATTTTTTGAATTGTGTGAATTGCAACGAAAAATTACTACAAATATATCATATAGATGATATATAGTTCAATGTAAACAATTTAAACTAAAAACTGATAAAACAATTTAAGCAAAGTCATCTAAAACAAAGCTTTGCGAAGCTCTTTCTTTGAAGAATGGAAACAAGGCAATTAAATAGCTAAATACAGCACATGCATTCAAGAACAGGATAAGTTCACAAGTGCTCTTTTGAATTCCTTTTTTATTTAAAAATTAAAGCTCACATGACTGCTTTTTTTTTTTTTCATGAAAATTGGTGAAGTAAAAACACATGAATTGTTGAATATTGCATGAATTGATGGTACAAAATTACATAGATCCGTTCGTGTATCATAAGATACAAAGTCATTTAAGATTTATCTTATGATACAAATTGGTAGATAGAAAAGTTGGATTGATCGAAAGACTTTGCTGGCTATAATTTTAGCTTTTATAATCACTGTGCTGTCTGGCATTGACAACTACCATCCTTCGCAATTTACATGATATTTTTACCATATACACCATTTGTGAATGGCTTGTTCCAATATTATATTCATGCTTGTGTATTTTTGTATTGCATTGTAATCCTGCAATAAATTTCGACAACCAATTTTCTACTGTGGTTTTATGGGCTCATTTATTGTGTTTTTTTTTTTCAAAGTTTTTTTTTTTAATTAAAAATGTCTATTTTTTTAAAGATAATTTTATATTTTATTTTATTGATAAAAAACTAAAAGCTATAAAAAAATTTTTTGCATCTTTGATTTCACTCATTATGGATTTTGGCCAGTTTTAAGAGAACTTTTGAAGAACAAGTGATTATTTGTCACAAAAAAACTAATTCACACTTGCCCATGGTGCTTTTCTCGTATGCTAGAATGAGCAGCTTCAGAAAAAAGCAATAAAAAGATGTAATATAAGTGTTTTTGTCTAAATCTTATTATATATACCTATTCTTTTTGTCTTTCATGCAGGTGGTTTTCAAGGTGGCATAGTTATGTTGGGCCTTGTGTTGGTATGCTTTCAATTGACAAACAATCATCTGATGGCCCCCATGCCAACATGATTCACACAAAGATTGCGGATAGACCTGGGCCTATTGATAATTCTGATATTATTTCAAAGGGAAACAACTTTGACAGCAATAGTTTAGATATTTGTCGAATGTTGGAAGAGGGTGCAGACTATGTTTTAGTTCCTGAAAAAGTGTGGGAAAGGCTGTTGGAATGGTAAATTTATTGTCAAAATATGATTTTGCCTTTTAATTTGGAGAAAATTTATGATGTAGTGATTTTTAGTTTATAGGAAAGGCCATATATGCGTAAATTAAGTTGATGCTGTGTATTATTCGAAAAAGGAATGATAAAATAATCTCTAATACATGTTATTAAGCATGCAATGGTTAATCTGTGGATACAGATTTAGTAGCACAAATTGGAAGCTGTTTCCTAATAGCTTATATAAACTGGGTTAGGAATATGATAAAAGAAGAGCCCAAAACACTTTAATTTTAAAATTCCCCCCTTGAATCTTCATAGGGGTTGAACGTTTTACATGCCCAAATTTAATATTGAAAATTTGAAGTTAACCTATGTATAGATTATGGAAACCTCTTGGATTTCGGGCATGGAAAAAATGCATGGCATTAATTCAACATGTCATTGGATGGCTTAAAATGCTTGATTTGTGTAATGTGTAAATATATTTGTCTCACAATTGTCCAGGTACAAAGGTGGACCAGCATTACCACGGAAGTTAATTTCTCAGGGTATTGGACATAAGCAATACAGTGTTGAGGTTCACCCACTTAGTCTAAAGGTTACTGATGCGAGAGACAACAGCATGTTTATTATAAAATTAAGCAAAAAGGTACCGATTGATTTCGTTACAGACTGTTTTGTTTTAGTTAGCTTTGAAGTAATCACAATGCTTAATAAGGGTGCTAGGTTATTGATTTATTTATTTATACGCTCTGTATGATTGGTCTTTGATTATCACTGCAAGAACTGATTATACTATTTTCTTTGTATAAATTTTAACATTACCATACTATATTTCAAAAGAATTGATTTTATTTCCTGTAACTGCATATTTAATGAAGGTCATTAAATTGAAATTTCACACATGTTTTTGTTTAGTAGAAGAATGCCCATAAAATTTTAAAAGTGAATTTAAAAGTTGTAAGTGAAAACCATACAATTAACGAAACAGGTACATGTTTATACTGGTGTCTTGACACATCATGCTTCTAGTCTGGATTGGTACTATATTTGGTTGTAACATGATATCATTTGATGATTGAATGTGAATGAGCCATCATCTGATTTTTATTTTTCTCTACTCCTGTCATATATTTTAGGCTACCGTAGGTGAACTTTATGAGCTAGTGTGCAAAATTAAAGGAGTAGAACAAAAGAAGGTGCTGTTCCCCCCCTATTTGTTTTTAGTATTATTTATTTCATTTGTTATAAAATCTTACACTTCTCCTTCTGTCTTCTTTTTTGTTTGTTGTTTAATATATTAGGCCTGTATCTGGGATTACTTCAATTTGAGCAAACATTCACCGTTGACAGTCTCAGAGCAGACATTGGAGGAAGCTAACTTGTTGATGGACCATGATGTGAGTAACCGTTAGTATTGTAGATCTTTAATGCGTGTTTGGTTTGACGTTGGAGCCTTGGATCCATGTTTCGGATGTGAAAAATGGAATCTACTGAAAATAGCTTGAGCAAGGATGTGGATCATAAATCCACTTTTCACTTGATCCTATGCCAAACCAAGCATACACTTAATTGTAGTTGAATATATGTATGGTAATATGACTACCTTTAAGTAGAGATATGAGCTGAATATTCTTTTGTCATTCTTCTAAATTTATGTTTAGATACTAAGACATAACTTTTTTCTTGGTATTGATTCTTCTGAGAAGCTTGATGCTCCTGATTCATCTCTTGCTCACAGATTCTTCTAGAAGTATTACTTGATAGAGATCACTCTTCTCATTCTGGCATGGATTCAATGGGAAATGAACTAGCTTTGGTACCATTAGAACCTCCGAGGTCATCTGTGTCAATTGCTGGGGGACCTACCATGTCAAATGGTCACTCAACTGGCTCTAGTTTTAGTTTGGGTCAAGGAATTTCTGTAAGTTCGTCTTTGACCAATATGGATGATAAACATGATGTCTATAAAGGTGAAAGGGGTGGTTTGGCAGGACTGCAGAACTTGGGGAACACGTGCTTCATGAATAGTGCTATTCAATGTCTAGTCCACACTCCACCTCTTGTTGAATATTTCTTACAGGATTACAGTGATGAAATCAACATGGAAAATCCTTTAGGAATGCATGTACGTGACCATTTAAACCAGTTTATATGTATTTTTTTTTCTACTGTTCAACAGTTATAAAAATAGGGCTTAGATATATTTTTAGTCTTTATAAAATAAGTGAATTTTGATTTTGGCCTTTATAAAGCTTTTTTTTCTTTTCTATAAAATTTGAAAACTATATTACAAAATGAATAAGTTTTGATTTTAGTCCTGTAAAACATTTTTCTTTGATTTTCATCTTTTCAAAATTTGAAATAAGTTTTTTTGTTCCTAAAGTTTATTATTGTAAGATAGATAAAAAACCATTTATTTTAGGGATTATAAATATTTTTTAGAAATGTCACATGTTGTCATTGTATTATATACACCATTGAGTGACACTTAGGATGATTATTTGACATTTCGTTCAACATATAAGAAGTTAATGAGTGTAATATAGTAATAGATAGGGATCATAAACAATTATTTCAATTTTAGAGGGACTAAAACAAATAATTTTTTCTTGGGACCAAAATTGAAACTAGTTCATTTTATTGGAACCAAAAACATGTTTAAGCCTAAAAGTAGTGTATTATTGATGACTTCACTCTGATGGCAATTTCAAATTTTAGTTTAGTTTTGAAATTTTTACTTGTGTCTGGTATGCAGGGTGAGTTGGCGCTTGCATTTGGTGACTTGTTGAGGAAGCTGTGGTCTTCAGGGCGAACTGCCATTCCGCCCCGTGCATTCAAGAGCAAATTGGCCCGATTTGCTCCACAATTCAGTGGTTATAATCAGCATGATTCTCAGGTTAGTTTATGCAAATTCTCAAAGTTCCTTATTTTTGAGATTACTGTCACATAATAAACTCAAGTGCTGTTATTACTTAATACTGTAACACTGTCTCCTTATACAACATCCAGACAACTTTAGGCATTCTTCCACCAATCTTTCTGTAATATGAAATCCCTTCTATTGACCATTCACTGTTTCCTTGGGTAATGCAACACCATCTTTGGTCATCTGTTTCAAGTTTCAGTTGAGAGTTGAGATGAGAGTAACTCAGTTAATTTTTTGTTTTCTCATGTAATATGTCTTTTGCTTTTGCTTAACTTGCATTGGCAGAATCCTCCCCAAGAGTCTGATTTAGCATTAAAATTAGACATAAGAAAATTTGATGATTGCTTGAATTTTGTTCAGTGACAGCTTTAGTTGTTTTAAATTGTCCACAAAATTGAACTTCAGCCTTTTTGGAATTGTTGTATGTTCTCTGATTAATGGATTTCTTTCTTTAGGAATTGCTTGCCTTTTTATTGGATGGTCTGCATGAAGATTTGAATCGTGTGAAGCAAAAGCCTTACATTGAAATGAAGGATTCAGACGGTAGGCCAGATGAGGAGGTTGCATCTGAGTGTTGGAAAAATCATATGGCTCGGAATGATTCATTGATTGTTGATGTATGCCAGGTGAGTACAAGTCCATGTTGTTTCGTAGGCACTAACTGCATTATAATTGATCCTGCATTAGTCATCTCTTTTCTTAGTTAACTGTTTCAATTTCCACCCTGTTGTCACTTTTCTCCCCTCCCCTGTTTTGGTAAAAAAGTGAAGAGAAGAACCTGTAGTCATGAATTACTTACTATATATATATATACGTTTTACACTATTCAATTTTAGTTTATAATTTGTTTTGCACTCAAGTTTTTTTCCCTTCTCAATAAGCCTTCTCTAATTTCCATAAATTTCAACTTTCATTTTCTATAAAAGCTCGACAATATGAAGTTT
>Ga0099825_1004639_pt1 | contig 17955 bp, 11 predicted proteins | sample SiratroredBW_FD_76838 | JGI IMG/M metagenome (GOLD analysis project Ga0099825, IMG submission 76838) | Root nodule microbial communities of legume samples collected from California, USA - Siratro red BW | ecosystem: Host-associated > Plants > Roots > Nodule | place: USA: California | collected...
AATAATTTTTTTTTTACTTTCTCTTCAACTAAATAAATTTATTTGTTTTTATTTCTTTAAATTGAACTATTAATTTTTTTCAAATAAAATTTAAAAAAAAAAAAAAAAAAAGTAAAAAAAAAAAAATAAAAAAAAAAAAAAAAAAAAATATTTTTTTTATTCCTAAAAATTTAAATATTTTTTTTTTTTTTTTTTTTACTTTGAATTGTGTTACGCTTTTATTTGAATATCATAATTACGTTAATAATATCATAGGATAATATGTAACACAATTTTATTTAAATAAAGACGCTATAATCTTTTTCAAAATTACGCGGGTCTCAAGAGAAAAGTATGAACATTGGGTTTAACTTCATGGTTTCAATTAATGGGCCTCCCTTTGCAGTTGTTAGAGTGATTCTTCCTGCACCTCCATGACGACTTCCTACACCTCCATAGTTTTTTAAAATTTCAATTTTAGACATAAGGAAAGACCAAAATGCCCTTCATTTTAAAAGAGAAACATAAAGGTAATGTATATTATTGGTGACAGTAGAGACATTGATAAAGGTTTAGGGTTGTAAGAGCAATGTAGAGAGATTACAGAGGTGGAAAAAGACTGTTATAGGAGTTGCTGAAGAAGGAAATTGTTGCTGGGAGGAGGAAGAAGGTTGGGAGGAAGAAGGAGGTTGCAGTGTTCATCGTCGACGGTGCGTTCAAAATTTTTTTTTTCAGTTCGCTGGTTCTCTAAACCGCAATGTTGATGTTTTTTGAAAAGCGTTGCGGGTTGTAGAACTTGTAACAAATTGAGACGCACCTTCACTATTGCGGGTTCTACAACCCGCAATATAAAAATTTTTGAAACACATTGAGGGTTGTACAACCCGCAATTCAAACAAATTTCAAAAATGAATTGCGGGTTGTAGAACCTACAATGTATTTTCTTAAGATTTTTACATTGCGGGTTGTATAACCCGTAATGTATTTTTATAAAATTTTTTGGCTTGCAGGTTTTATAACCCGCAATGTGTTGGTTGTAGAACCCGCAATGTGTTTTTTTTTTATTTTTTTGAGGTAGATGGATGATATAATAGTGGAACTTTTGTGGTGCTCAAACTTTTTTCTAGTGCAAGAGGAGAACAGTGGAAGAAATTTTGAAGGTGCAGGAACCTGCGTATGGAGGTATGGAAGTGTAGGGTCGTTGGAGGCTGAAATGATCGAGGGATGGAAGGAGGAGATGACGAAGGTATGAAAAAGGATAAAATGGGATTTTCAAAAATAACAAAAGGGTATTTTTGTAAAATCGTTATTAGTATGGAGGTGCAGGAAGTCGTCGTGGAGGTGCAGGAAGAATCACTCCAGTTGTTACGGTCTTCGGAAGGCCCATTTTTTAAATAGTGAAACACATAGAAATTGGTTTATCAGCGTTTTTTATTTTATATTTTAAAATAAAAGTTTTCCATAAATTAATATTAATGTAGTACTTTCTATTTAATACACTAAGAGAAAAAAAAAAACAAAGAAAAACAAAAAAAAAGGTGAAACAATTAATAAACACATTAAGTTTATAAAATTTAAATATACATTCTTTGTACACATTTTCTTCTAGCTTTTGCATATGTATCCTAACTTATTCTATGTTTTTCACCCCTCAAATACTGTTCTCATATTTATCTTAAACTATTTTATTTTATCTTTCTTTATATATTTTATTTTCTTATCTATTCTCTTCTATCTCTATCTCAAAATTAAATCTTAATGTGTTTTAGAAAATTTCAATAACTTAAAACAATCTTCCGCCCCAATATCCATTATCGAACTAAGATTTAATTTATATATTCAGAAATTATTTTTTGTTATAGATTTTAATTTAATATATTTTATTTTATTGATATCAAATGCATGTACAAACTTAAATACTAGAAATGATAATTTTCATTTCCGGAAAATATTCATTTTCTTATTTTACCAGAAATATCCATAAAAAAATGTCTATAATTTATTATTTATGGTTGCCGAGGGATATTGATCCAATTTGTTATTATATTTTTGGCTTTTCCGCCCTAAATTATTACTACAATGCAGTTCTTTCTATTTAATACAAATACAGAAACAATTAAGAGAAACACAGGAAGAAAAAGAAGAAAAGTCATACAATTAATAAAACATTAAATTTACAAAATTAAAATATACAATTTTTGCATTCTTTTTCTTCGCTCTTTTTAATATGTATTTCCCATCTAACTTTTATGTTTCTCAATTGTTTTAAACTATTTTGTTTTATCTTTCTTTTTTATATTTTGATTTTCGTAAAGGTTTATTTTCTGGTATATTTCTTTTATTTCAATCTCAAAGTTAAATTTTAATATTTTCCGAAAAGTTATTAATTTCAAGCAATCTTATATCCCAATAGTCATTATCTAACTTAAATTTAAAATTTATATGTTCCGAAATAGTTATTTTGCAATGAATTTTAATTTTTATATGTTTTATTATGAATTTTAGTGACATGAAAATAAGTATTAAATTTCCAATGCATGTACAGACTTAAATACTAAATATAATTTTTATTTCAGGGAAATTATTCCTTTTTCCTTATTTTTACTAGTGATATCCACAAACTATGTTTGTTATTTATAGGTGCTGGATTCATATTGATTCATTCTTTGATTACATTTTCACTGTAATAAGGATTGAAAAGTTAAGTTTTAGAAAGTACTATCAAAATTTATTTCTTACTATTTCATTTCTTTTCTTTATTCTTTTTCCTCCCATATATAGGAGACATTAACATGTTATCATCTTAAATTCATATAGTTCAGACACATTATTGTGTAAATATTGGGAATATATATAAAGTTATATCAAAAAGTTTGCTGAAGTTTACTTTCGAAACATTGACTATTTGCAGAAGATATTATTTTTATTTTCTTATTTTCAATCAATATTTTCCTGTGCTGTTTTGATTATTTCTTAGACTTGGTTCGACAAACATGTTAGTACAAACGTAAGAGTATGGAATCCAATAACTTGCTTAAAAACTCATAAACACTTTGTAAATTGTAAAATTTTCAATTCCTCAATCATCAAAATTATTGATTATACGATGACACCACCTTCAACCATCACTCTCTGTTGCTATACTATACTTACAGGTAGCGAAATAATCGTTTAATATTTATATTAAAAATGAAAAAAAAGAGAATATGAACAAATTATTAATAGGAATTGAATGGTCACAGTAGTATTTATTTATTATGTGGAATAAAAACCACTATATTTATTGATAATAATTGTATCAAAACTAAAACATTCATACTAGTTATTAATAACATGCATGCTTTTTCTATTTTATACAAATTAGTTATCCCCAAATACGTATTTCCTCCGTTTGTTTTCATCTCTTGTTTTTCAAATATTAAAAAAAATTAGTTAACGAATATAAAAAATTTATTATAAATATCTTTACACTCTTTATATATAGTTTCAAGAATATATGATACGAAAGATATTTTTTTTTTTACCCAATTGATATACAATTAGCATGTACCAATAATTGCTCAATAATATTTGTTAACTTTAGTTACTTTGAGCCTAATAATAAAGCTTAAATTATTTTAAGCATTTATTTAGAATAATATTGAAATGAAATTACAATTATTGTATTAGAGAAGTAAATCACAATAAATAAGAAATGCAATTTTTTAAAATTTATTTTTATGCCTGATCCCTCAAACCCAAAATATTCGTTTTGTCTACCTTGCTTTAGCAAGTCTCTTTGGGTTTAGGGTCTCACTTATCATTAGTAACTAAAAGCCACAAAGATAAAGAATATAAAAATCCAACTGAAGTGCTAATCATTAGGCCTCATATCACTGATAATTAATTAAGAAAAGATAATAAAGCATAAAGAAAAAAGGAACACAATAGAAAAGACCAACACTGAATTAAGAGTATCATTGTCCAATCCTTTTACCCTTTTCAGTTTGATAAATTAAGTAATCCTATAATATAAACTATACAATTGGAAGTTTATACTTTTTACACTTCACTTGATTTGTCACATATTATCTAATTATACCTATTTCTTAATTTACACTTGTATTTAATAAAGTATAAATAGGTCTATAATTTTTTTTTTTTGAAAAATTTTGGTATTATATGGAAATGATTCACTCTTTTTTTTTTATCACCCAGTATGGCCAACTTTGGTAATTAAAGCAAAAAGTTGATAATAAGATTCTTGTTTTATGTTCATAGGTCCCATTTGGCTACACTCACGATACACGTTCTACTAATGTTTGTACTTGTAGTGTGCATTGAGCAATTCAGAACACGAAAAATAATGCTTTTATCAACTAAAATAATTGTAATATAATAATATGAATCAATTTGAGAAGATAAATAAAATTTATATTTAAATGAGATTGTGTATAAATAACTGATCTTCAATATATTAATCTTAATTCAGTGTTGTTCTTTTCTTATTGAGTGAGATAATATATGAAGATCTCTCATCTTGGTTAACAAAGAGATTAGAGTTTTTAAGCGCGTTATGTGTAGATAAGATTTGGTATAGTGTTTCCAATATATTTGCTATTTTTGCTTTCCTTCAGCAAGTACATAAACATTGACACATGGCAAAAGATAGTGTGCTGAAACTATCAATGATGTTGAGGGCTAAGCCTTTGAAGGTACATTGAGAGAGAGAGTTTCTTGGTATGCATGAGAAGTCTACGTGAAGGAATGGAGTTATGGTTGGCTCAAAAATGTTTTCTTCAATTTTGTTCTTAGTTTTCTGGTATTAATATTTTAACTTTATCCATACTCCAGGGTGACATCGGACCTAAGTTCTGGCTCTGTGCTAGCATTAGGTTGCCCAAATCCCACTCAACTCTCTCTTCTATCCTTATATATCACTTGTTTCTTTCCATGCTAAAACTGGTTTTGTTTTATTTTTAATTAAATCCAAAGCTACCTTTAGTCAGACTATAAAGGATAAAAATCTACATTTATTCCTCTACAAGTTTTCATACAAGTATACAAAGCAAAGCAAAACTTGAGATCAAAGCAATCTTATATATTATTTATTTTCATTCTTCTATCTCTCTCTGCAACTAACCCCATTACTTATTTGAGTTCCACCCTCTATATTTAGAATTTTTAGGTATCACTCTCTCCTCTTCCTCGTAAGGACTAGAGGGAGGTTGGCAAAGACTGCAATATATTATCTCATGCAAAAGAAAGCACCAAAAAAAGTGAGGGAGAATTTCATTCCTTCCCAACCCTCTACAAAAACTAGCATGAGGGGAGCAACCTTTAGAAGAGACAACATTTTCTTTTCCCCTTCTATTTAATTATTACTATTTTAAATTCATCTCTTCTTAGCTCAACCTCTCTCTCAGTCTTCCTCAGTCCATCCTTGTGCAGTTTCTGTTCCATTTCTTTTAGAGCAGCATAAGAGGAGACTAGAGAACAAGATATCAGCAATGGAATAGGGTGGAAAGAGGATAACAAGGAAATGACTCAGTGCAGTTACCCTGAAAGCAACCATACCATCATTGTGGAGAGGCACAAAGATAGCTTGATCAGAACATGTCCTACATGTGGTCATCATATCAAATGCCAGGAGCAGGTTCACTTTGCATACTCATCATCATTTTGTTTCTTTTCAACTTGAGTTTGAATTTAATGATCCAAGGTATTTATTTCTAATACAACTTAAATACAATTTCATAGACACTTTTATATTGCTTTCTAATCAGGATTATATATATGCACAATATTTGATATTTGTCTTTATTACATAGATTACGAAGTAAACTTCAATTATGATTTGAAAATAATAACAATACCTAAAGAATTGTATCAAAGCTTTATCCTTATTTTTACTGTTTTATTTGGCCTTTCATTCCAAGAATAAATATAAATGTTTTGGTGTTGATATTTAGGCTGCTGGAATTCATGACTTGCCTGGACTTCCTGCTGGAGTAAAGTTTGATCCTACTGATCAGGAGATTCTTGAGCATTTGGAAGCGAAGGTGCGATCTGATATTCACAAGCTTCATCCGTTAATTGATGAGTTCATCCCTACTCTTGAAGGGGAGAATGGAATCTGCTGTACCCATCCAGAGAAGTTACCAGGTACTTAAATACAAGCCACTATTGATTTGCATTTCTCTCACTCATTCAACATTTCTAATGAGGAATCTCATCTCACGACCTATAATTACATTTGAATCTTCGTTATTAAAAATATTGTTTGTCCGACATAATATACATATAGTTCTTTAAAATTTATGGTCAGATGTTTGTTTCCTTTAAACTTCAGCAACTTCAAACTGAGAAAGCATGAACTTTGCTGAAGTCACACTTTTGTGCAGAAGATGTGACCATTTACAACATCACGTTATCCATTTTATAACAACTTTTATTTTACTATGTACAAAATGCGTGAAACCAAACTTTGCGTTTACAACTGTTTCTATTCCATGATCTGGCTCAAGAAAGCTCTTTATATTGACAACTCGTTAGATTTCTTATAAACTTTGATGTAAACTAATGCTTTAATGAATTCTACTGCAGGAGTTAGCAAAGATGGGTTGATCCGACATTTCTTTCACAGGCCTTCCAAAGCATACACGACTGGAACAAGGAAAAGGAGAAAGGTGCACACAGATGCTGATGGCAGCGAGACACGGTGGCACAAAACAGGTAAGACTAGGCCAGTCTTCATCAGTGGCAAGTTAAAAGGGTACAAGAAAATTCTTGTGCTTTACACAAACTACAGAAAACAAAGGAAACCTGAGAAGACAAACTGGGTCATGCATCAGTACCATCTTGGCAATAATGAAGAGGAGAAGGAAGGGGAGTTGGTGGTCTCCAAAGTTTTCTATCAAACACAGCCTAGACAATGTGGTTCACTCATGAAAGACTCATATCCTGCAAAACTACATGGTGAAAGTGTGCACGAGGTAACTAATCATAAAAGCACTGGGTTTGTCGAGTACTACAATAATTCTTTTGTATCCTTTGATCAAGGGGACCAGCATAGGCCTAGCAGTGCACAACTAGTCACCCATTTCCCTGTCCATGATGGTGCTACTTTCATTCCTTGAAAGAAGTGGTGGAAGAGGAGGGAAGGTGAGATGCCATGCATGGAAGGAGAAGGAACATTACAATTGTATTCTGCAATGAAGAAATAAGTTAATAACCAACTATAAATACAGTTAGGAGGGAAAAGGGGGAACAGAATAAGGAGAAACTGCTTCATCTGAAAGCTAGTGGTCAGATACTTCAATCCAGGAAAAAAAGAAAGCGGGTGAGGAGACCAAAGTAAACGAAAAGCCAAAACTATTTGGCTGTAACTTTGTTTACTTTCTTTTACTCTTTTACAATTTTTGAAGGTTAGCTGCTATCATGCTTTGTGCAGTGACACGAAAAAAATATCTGAATTGTCCTATACTTGGGTAAATACTAACCATCAATCTGTACAAACATGACCTTTACCTTAAAGCCTTGAACTACATATTCTGTCTGGTGCGTTTTTTACTGTGAGTTTTGTTTTATGTATATGATTCGGGAAATTATACTCTTATTGCGTATACATGTTACTTTTCTGACAACATTGGTGAGAAGAGGAGACAGATATGCAGTAAATGATATAATGAAGATAAATACGGAGAAGGCAAAACTAAACAGTATTGTATAAAAGAAAAATAAGAATAATATAGCTCATATTATCATACGTGAGAAATTCGATCCACCGAAAATGTCATTTTAGGTTGTTAAACATCACAGCACATTAAAGCATCCGTCGATGCTGTGATATGATTGTTCCGTGCTGTGAATATGAAATGCATTGGAGTTCTAGTAAAAATTATAACCAGTTGCCAAAATAACAGCATTAATATGAGAAATGCAAATAAGTGAAGATTACTATTCATTAATTTCACTCTGTTTCAGTGAGATTAGATATGCATAGAGCCCCTTCAATAGAATATTATTTACCCAATCGAGAAGTGCAAATATATGAAGGTCAACAACTCCAAGAACCAATTGAGGAAGTGTTGGAAAGAGATAATGCCTAGTGAAATTACTCAACGGTTGGCGGAACAACTGTGTGAGTCGATTAACTATTATTATATTCGATGATGCTTGAAATCAAAATCATGTTTCAGTACAGAAAGAGCAAAGTACACACATGAATAGCTAGTTTCGCTTCATCTGCGTGTCTTGTTGGTCTTGCTTTTTAGTCGGTGACAGACCATATGTCATGTTCTTGAGATGTTCCTTTGATAGCTAGTTTGTACCAAAATAAAATAGTAGAATATTGCGTCAATACTAACTTTAACCCACCAAACATAGTCTTGCAGAGCCATGGTATCTTCAACAATAAGAAATTTGTGTTGCCCAATGCAAAGTCATTCATTTAAGATAAAGAGTATCACAAACCAGGTCTGCGCACTCCTTCTCACAATTGAAACAAATACCATAATCAGAATACTATTGTGTAAAAAGAAGGTTAAATATGATTACTTAACTAAAATTATGCAACTATTAGAGGTAGCTTTACTCTCATATTTAATCCCCTCCTTTCACTACTTTTTCCCCGTATCACAAGAGAGCCTAAATCTCTGAAAAACAAAGACATTTACAGCAGCAAGCACGCCTCACAAGTATTCAAGGTCTCTTGTTGAAAATTATTTGGAGGATCGGCATAAACACCAGGGCGAACCACATTCTATCACACCCTGTTAACAAGAATCCATGTCCACAATAAGTTTCTTAAACTCGTCAAGATAACATGTAAAGAAGAAAGCAAAAAGGAGAGAAACTTTGCAACAAACACTCAGAAATGGGCTTGACAGACTTTAGATACTAGTTGTCCACGGACTAATTTACAACAAATAAAAATATTTACGTTCTGAAGTACCAGTAAGATGAAAAAAACAAGGAAATACACAGAATTAGATGCCACTTAATCAGTATTCAACTAGCATCAGATGATACATATATTCTCCTGCATAAATGTAGCCTCTTTCATCACATTTACCACTAGCAATCCCAAAATACTGTGTTTATCTTGATACATAATCAGAATGTAAACAAGAGCAAAAATAAACCTATCGAAACAAATCAAATGGATCCATCCATCAACGCCAAAGAGTGAATATACATAAAATGTGTTCACCTGAAAAATATTACTTGCCTTGCTTTTCTTCCCAAAAATTTCTCTCATACAAATAGACCCCCAAACTCAACATGCTATCAAGTTCTTCCATTAAGTGATCGATTTTGTATGAACAAAACCTTCAAAAACTAAAGGACCACATACAACTGACATCTTTCACCCCGACAGAAAATTAACCTTTTCCACTATTCTAATATTCAGTCAACTGAATGCCAAATCAATTGATTGATGAAATCATGACAAAATAAGGTGCGGTTGGTGACCTCAATTTGTACCAAACGAAACAAACAACGAAATAGCCATTTAAACAACCATCATCGTTCAACTGCAGCCATCCTAAAGTGTTTTTCTTTGTCCATTCATTCATTACAAACTTAATTCACACAGACCATTATAAGCCAGTTTAATAAAGTGAATCACTGAAGTAAAACTAACTAAATTTAGGAAAAATTCTACATGTAGAATATATTCTAAATGCATCAACAATAACTTTAGATAATTTTTGCTCGGGATCAAATATTTATACTGAATTTTCATAATAAAATTCAAAAACATTATTCACATTATTTCAAGATCAATTTTGAGAATGCTCATCCAATTACACACGCAAATTGAAATATTACCCATCAGTCTCACTCATTCGCTCAGTGTTTCTCGTTTTTCTTCCTCAACAGATAAACAGTGGTCTCCTCGTAATTATAATCGGGATGCAGATGCTCGTTTGGGACTTTCTCGATGTGGAAGGCTTTGTCGCAAAGTTCCCAGAAAAGCTGGTGCGCTTCGGGTGACCTAAGCTGGTAGCCGAGCAAAACGACACCGTCGTCGGAGACGAGGGTTTCCATGGCGGAAACCAAAGACGGCACGGACTCACGAATGTAAACGACGTCGGTTGCGACTACGAAGTCGAAGGGAGGGTTGAGGGCAGCGATCTGCTGCGGGTTGTTCCAGTAAAGGACGGAGTGCTTCAGGGCCTTGCGGAGGGTGGGCTTGTTCACCTTCAGGTTGCGCTTCAGGGCCGGCATCACGGGCGAAATATCCGTGAGGACCATGTCAGTCAGGCCCAATAAGAAGAGGCCCATACCCGCCACGCCGCAGCCCGTGCCCAGTTCCACAGCCCGTTTTCCTCCGAAGTCCACCACGCGGGCGTAGGGGTTGTTGTCGGAGGGTGAGGCCCAGCGCTCCATGAATTTTACGAGGACGAGGGAGCAGGGCCACACGGAGGTTCCCACGTGCATGGAACCGTTGTCTTGGTGCAGCGACAGAACGGCATCGTTCACCGGAAGCTCGATCACCGGCGAGTCTGTGAACTTCATGCTTCTCTCTGAAGTTTCGATTCTAGCACGACGCAACGCAAGATGTGGGATTATTGTTTGTTTTGGGCTGTGGGCTTTGAGGAGTAGTTGGGTTCTTAAATTATCTCATTTTATGGGCCTACTCTGTACAAAAATGGGCTGGATTTTGAAAAGGTCCAAAATTACAAATAATCATTATTCAACCCGGTTCCTCTACAATTTTTTTTTTGAAAAGTGTTGCTCACACAAATTTTATTACAGACACTTATCTATGAAAAAAAGTATACATTTAAAAAAAGACTGATAAAATATTTTAAGAAAATTTTAGCTTACAGAAAAATTTTCATTTGACATTTTTTTTTACGTTCAAAACATAGTAATATTCTGGTCCAACAATATTTATTTTCTGTGTGTGTATGTTCGACTCCTTTTTCATATATTTATTCAGTCGTGAAAAAAATTGTCACATCAGTTTCGAATAATATTATTAAATATAATGCCTATTTGAACCATTTAATTTCATGGGCACTTCTTCGATAAAAAAAAAAAAAGAAGTAATTTATGAATTCATTGAAATTCTTAACTATCCTTATAATAACCATATGGTGTATTTTAACTAAATTCTAGTATGAAATTTGTTGCTATAGTTGCACATTAATTAGGTAGATCAATTGTTGAAAAACTACCATTAAAGTTTTCTTATATTGCACTTGCACCTATTTAAGTTTGTCAAATACACAAATTAATCTATCATGATATAATATATACATTTCAAAAGAATGAGCTTTTGACTAAAGATAAATAACTGGCACTTTTGATATGAAATATTTATGTGATTTTCATGTAAACCCTAAAATCTAAAATACCAACACATTAACAATACAGTATATTTTATTTTAGTAGTTAATGCATTGAAAGTAAATTCTCTTAATTTGCAGAATACATAAAGAGTAACAACAAATGAATAGTAATAGTAAATTATTAAAATTATAAATAAAGATACTACGATTTTCATATGAAAATCTCTCAAAAGAAGAGTAAAACAACTGGTAATCCAAACTAAAGAAATAATTTTAATCGATAGAAGATACAAATGAGTCTCACATACACAAAACACTTAGCCAAACAATAAAGTTTACAAAACAATAAGGATGATAAGAAAATCATAGATAACTAAATATCATTCTACTCAGACCTCTTACCAGAGATGTAATTTAACTCTAATGAAGAATTTAACTCTGATGAAGAACTGACGTGGTATTTCAAACCAGCTGTCAAATTTTCAGTCATCTAATGATGAACCAATCTACGATAACAATTTTACAATTATTGTTATATGAAAAAGTAAGAATGCTTTCTCTCTTCCTCTTCCTCTGTTTCAAAGTGCTTATGATATGAGTAATTTAAAACCTTTTTTCTTATTCTTAACTTATTTTTCTCTACTTAACTTCACTTACTTAGTTAAATGAGACATCAAGTGAGCTTCTCAATTTAGGTATTTTTTTTTTATTTTTCTATAAAAGAAAAGAGTCCAATATCTAAAATATCTCTCCCTACATCTATGTGAAGATAATCACTAAACTAAGAATCTGGATACAAACTTTAAATTTTCCTCTTAATAATGTTGAATACTATAAGTCATTTCATCAACACTATTATCATCATTGTAAATTTTAACCAACTTTTCTAATAGATTAGCATCTAAAATCTCACATATCCAATAATACCTTGAATCAATATGTTTGAACGTTGAATAAAAAGTTGGAATTTTACCCAGATGAATATTAGTTTAAATATCTCAAAATAATAGAGATAGTTGTCTTCCACAACAAATTCAAGCAAGAATTTCTTCAATCATTTGGATAACATGAGTGATCATGATAAAGTGAACATACACCTTTTAGAATTAGCACATGAGAGACCGTAGATCATCCAATTCAAAACACCTTAGGATCAATCACATTAGGAAGTAAGTGAATCTCTTAAATTATATAAGGTCATTGTCCTGTCTCCAACTTTAAGACTCGTTGTTTTTTAACATGAATGTTTTTATAAGTGGATTTAAATTAATTTTGAACTTACTTTTTAAAAGGAATTTGAAAATCACTCGTTTGATGCAACCAACTTTTATTCGGTAACCAAAACAGACCCTTATTACCATATAAATTTGTTGAAACATAGAGCATGGTAGATATGGCAGGGAAAAGCAGATTTTTAGTCCTACACGTGTCTCCTTAGTACTTGCGTTCTGACTCAGAAACCTTAAATTTCCTTTTATTTTGTGATACGTACTAAAAAAAACTTAATTTTTTTGTCACTGTTGCTGATGAAAATGTGGTGTTCGTAGGGGACTAAATAACAATTGTGTTGTCAGATCAGAAGAAAGCAATGTGCAATACGTGCCACGAGAAGATCTTACAACTCATGCATGGCAATTATCATTTAACATGTCTTCCCTACCTTAAACTTTATCATTATCAAAGCCAGTCAAATCTTTAATCATCTGCTACGTTGCAATTAAAAGGAATTGTGGCATATAATCTTCAACAACGATTTGATAATTTCATTTGTCCAACCCCACCACGTACGTCATCATGTGACCAAAAGTAAAAACAAAATCAACGTAGTGAGTGCGGCAGTCAAAACTCAATAAAATGGCTTCTTTATACTTTTTCTCCCTCTTTTTCTTTTCTTCGATTTTATTTCCCATCTTATATAATCAAAAACCTAGCATAGCACCAACTATGCTTGTTATTCATTTTCTTACCATGTCAAAAATTACAATAAATTTGGAATTATAGCCATGGTATTACGCAAAAAGCTAACAAGTGTATATAGGCTGAGAAAAAGGCTAACAAGAATGAAAAGAACAAACATGAAAAAGAATGAATGATTTGTTACTTTTTCAAATTTACAATCTCTTCTATGTAGTCAACTTAATGCTGCACACTGTTTACTTCCTTCCTTAAAAAAATATATGTATAGTAATTATGGCATGGAACATTTAATACAAAAAGAGGCATTCAGTGTATACAGTATTTCCATAGAAGACAAAATGGTGAAAGGAGCAAGTGAGTTCGATCATAAACTATATTAGTAAGTTATTTGTCCAATTCTAAACTAACGACTATTTTGGTGCATGTTTTGTTTTTGTTGATGAGCAATCACCTTCTGGTAATATTGCATGAGCAGTCATCGTTTGCAATACAATATTAATTGAAAATATATAGGACTAAGCCAGTAGAAAAAGAATAATCATGATATATTCAATACCTAGTTAACAAAAAAAAAATACTAATAATTTACATCATAGGCTACATCATTACATCAATATCAACATGCTAATTTTGAGTAGAAGGAATTTGAATTTGATTATAATAGTTGTGCACAAAAAAAAATACAAGAGCTTTTACTTAAATTAATATTTGGTATATTATCATCAATATTGTTCATATTGGTTTATCATTTTATCGGATGGGAGACCATTTTAAAATAAAAAAAAAAAAAAAATTACTACACCCCCTTTTGGGCTTATCACACGCCTTGCATTTCATCTTATAATTTTTTCTTTATGCATGAGAAAAAAATTGTGTTGAGTAAACATTCAATTATGATTACCACCCAAACGAAGGTAATGAAAAAAGCAACTGCTTAATGCACTACAAGAGATGAATCTCAACTGCAAGAAAGGGAAACCAAAAGCAGTACTAGGTCATTTATGGAAAAAAGCTACTAACGTGAAATATCTATGAATTTTATGAATGGCAATTTTCTTTTCTTTTAAAAAATCTGTTTATCATCTTCAACGAAAAGTTTCCTTCTAACTACTTTTTTTTTTTTTTTTTTAAAGATCCATTACCACGCCTCTCCCATCAAAGGATTGTTCTCGGCCTTAACTGCAATTAGAAATTATATTTATTATATGCTATATTACCATTTTACAACACACATAGAAACGAGTAAGAATCAAACTCGAAAGGTCGATCTTTAACAACAGCCTCTTGTAAAATGTCGGGACCATTTTATATTTTGTGCAAGTTCAAAGCATTAGATGAAGAATATATAAATATATTTTAACCTCATTCTCTATACATTGGCCTCCTTCTTAGTTGGGGTCTCGTTTTATTTTATTTTAAGTTCGTTTTGACACAGAGAGAAAGGATATATATAGCTATAGTACATTTATGCATGATTTGTTGATCGAATGAAAGGATACATGAGCTTATTTTATAATAATGAAGAGCTAAAAGCCTATTTGTACTATAGAATCATGCTTTTTGGTGATTGGAAATTCTCTTTTGAGTCCAGTTTGACAGGCAACAACCAAATGGAGATGAAACTGAGCAATAATGGAGTTCAAAAGCGGTTTGCCCCCACTACTCCACAAACACTCCCTCTCCTTTATCAAAAATTAAAGCCACCCATTTTAAAAAAGGGTTAGCTTTCAGGATTCAAAAGAATATGCATGGATATCTCTTCTCTTCTTCACCCCTTCAATAGTTTTGTTACCAACTTTTCACCCTTTTCCACCTTGCAAAGTTTCAATTTCAACATCTGTATTCTTATTTTTTTTCCCTTAACTCGTACTAATTCCAACCTCATCCACCATCCCATTTATTATGTTCCCTTTCATTGAGAAAAAAAGGAAATAAAAGAAGAAACTAAAGGGCTTCACATTTCAACACTTAGCCACATCAAATTAAATCCATCCGTTGGTTGATGAAGGGTGGCAAATGGTTGGCACCACCAACACCAAGAAAATCCCTAGTTTGTCCCCATGCACTCTCTTCATTCTGTACGTGCCGTCGTTTTGTAGGGGGCATTTGTGACAAATCCGCCGAATAATTATTCTCTCCCTCATGACTTGTGATCACTGAACTTGAACCGTACATGCCACAAAACTTGTTCCCATCTTGGCCTGGACTGTTGCATTTCAAACCTATGCTCCCGAGGAATAATGATGGGTCCGATGAAGTTGTCCCAATTTGTGCAGCCTTTTGCAATAAAGCTGTGGCTGACATGCTTGCTGAGGTTGTTTGATGGGATTGGTGTTGTGAACTATACAAGGAAGGAACACTTATGAGTTGCAGGTTGGGGTTATCCTTAACAATATTGTTCACTAGTGGAAGTGAAGCACTGCTAGTTAGCTCCTGGGTTCCATTGGAAGAGACTTTATTTCCAAACACCCAATTTAGTTGGTAATTAGAGGGTGGTGGATTTGAGCAAGGAGCAAGTGGATTTCCACCGCCACCACAATAAATTGAGGATGGGCTTGTAGCAGATCCAAGTTGATGAAATTCATGCAAATTGTTGCTAGCAATTGTTTGATGAGCCTGAGATGTTTGAGTCATCCAAAGGGATAACCCCTTCGATGTTTGATTACCTTGGACTGGCTCCTCCGGGCACGAATTTGGCTTGAAAAAAGATGAAAAATGGGTTGCCATGTTAGGACCAAGGGGATTTTGCATGATGCTGTAGTTGCTAATGTTTGATGCTGCGTTTACCCTAGCTGTTTCTTCTGCTAAGGCATCGCAGAAAGCCCTGTGAGTGATGAAACTGTCCCTCCTGCTCCACCAAAATTAGTGACAAACAGTAAATTAATTAACTACAAGAAATTTTATACATGCACAATAATCTATACACTTCTTTAAACACCCATGATACCTATTGAAAAGAAATATATAATTTTTTTGTAAATGTTACAATGTAATGGGAAAAGAGAGGGTAAGAAGTATCAAGTGTTGATGAGATGTTTAAAAATAATGGATATTTATGTATAATTGCTCTACTTATTATTTCCTTTTATCTTTTTCATTCTAATCATATCATATTACATTATTACACTTCACTGTTTTCTTTGTTTAATCTCTCTAGATATGCTTAGGATGTAGGTATTCACGGATTATTTTTCTTAACTAAATAAAAGCAAACTTGCAAGAAAGCTCAAGGCATGACTATATATAGTAAAATTTTATTTCTAGTCCCTTGAGCTGTTAAGAACTTCTCTAGCAGGACTACAGCATTAGGATTTGTAACGCTTAGCTTACGACATTAAGTTACATGTGAATAGTAAGCACTAATAACCAAGAGAGTTTATTTTTTTAATCATGTTTTACTTTTCACTTTTTAATCGGAACAAGAGAAAGGAGACAAAAAAAATTTGGGACAAGTTCAATCCCTAACATACAGGGTTCATAACCCCACTCCCCAGATTAGTCTTTGACATTAAAACAATTTCATAATCACATTAGATAATCTATGATAATTCCAAACTAGCTAAGCTTAGAAATTTTGTCGTTTAAGATGTTTGCCAAAAGGTAATAAACCTTGCAAGTGTGGGTTCTTTCAAGTTCTTTTCACTTCACTAAGACTCATTTCTCCTTTTACTACTCCTAAAAGCAAAATAGACAGCAGACACGCAGAAGCACACGGAGGAGTCAGACAAAGATATCATAGATACAGTTTAAAGGCTTCAGCGTCATGATTCGTTTTATCTATATATATCTTTTTGGGTTTCAACTCACCACTACTGCATGAAGAAAGCGATGCTCTTTCTTTTGTCACAAAGATAAGGATAGTAATTGCTGTTTCTTTTCTTTTCTTTTTTTCATACATACCGCTAGACAACTTACCACTTTACACAAAATTTGATTAGTATGAGATTGATAACTCGTAACAGTTTGTGATCCACGACATAAAGATAGAGATAACTACGTACCGTGAAAAGATAGTGCCACAGTCACATTTGTATTCTCTGGTACCACATGTTTTTGAGTGAGCTTTCCAATCTGACTGCACAGCATAACGCTTTGAGCACTTCTCGCACTTCCACTTCTTCTCACCGTGCTTTCTGCAGAAGTGCTTCTTAATCCCAGTTAAGTCTCCGAGAGCCCTTGAAGGGTGGTGGTGCACACAAGTCTTCTCTGGACACACATAAACTCTCTTCCTTACTTCTTTGCTTGATCTCTGCTTCAGCTTCCAAGGAAGGTTGTGCCCTCGTCGATGGAGTTGAAGGTTTTGGTCCCTTTGGAAACCCTTGAGACAAATTTCACACACGAATCTGTTTGTGGCCATCAGAGTCTTCGGAGACAAGGCTATGACCTCAGCTTCAGGATCTGTGCACAGAAGATTATTCATGAACTCACAAAACAAACCCATTGCTCTCTTTTGCAGAAAAGGCAATTAGCTTTTGAATATACTTATGATGATGAGAAAAGGTTGAGAGACAGAAAGAGAGAAAATTACAACAAAGATGCTGGGAATGATGATAAACCTCACAGCAGCACAGCAAAGAATTAACAAAGTTACCTGGATTTCCAGGGAGGTTTCTCTTCCTCTTCAAAACAGGAGGTTGGTTAGATGCAGCAGTTGATGGGTTCTGAAGAGGGAAAGCATTTGAAATTTCTCCATCATCCATCTTTTCTAGCATCTTAGCTAAGGTGTTTCTTGAATCCTAAGTTTGACTCAGTTTGGAAACAGTTAGAGGTAGTA
>Ga0099825_1004640_pt1 | contig 17949 bp, 10 predicted proteins | sample SiratroredBW_FD_76838 | JGI IMG/M metagenome (GOLD analysis project Ga0099825, IMG submission 76838) | Root nodule microbial communities of legume samples collected from California, USA - Siratro red BW | ecosystem: Host-associated > Plants > Roots > Nodule | place: USA: California | collected...
AAAAAAAAAAAAAAAAAAAAAAAAAAAAAAAAAAAAAAAAAAAAAAAAAAAAAAAAAAAAAAAAAAAAAAAAAAAACACAAGTTATCAAGAGTGCAAAAAACCTATTAAATTTGTTGCTTAAAGTTCTAATTGCCCATATCTTCATAAGAGAATTGTTTGTGCTTAAATAGGAAACTACTAAAGTGTATTGATTAATAATACACATTTTTGTTTTGATAACATAATGTTACAGACTTCAATAAATAAATTTTCACTCTAAAAACTGTGTAAAAAGAGTGTATTGATAGTTCTGTCTTCCTTATTATCATGCAAATCTGACACCATTTCTAGCAACAGAATGTTGTATTTGTCACTCGCGCTTATTTCGTTCCAGCAGCAAGTATTATTGGAGGGAAACATTAATTGGATTTATGTGATTTGTTAAGTCAAAAGGTTGTCCAAAGTAATAAACATTCTCTTGTCTGCTTGTAAATCCGCTGTGACTATATACAAGAGAGGAAGATAAAGAAATCTCAACAGCAAGAGCAGCAAAATAGAAAATATAAGTGCGGATAGGTAACCCCTCTACTCTGTTTAGAATAAGTACAAAATCTAACAGAAACAAAAAAAAAATTAAGAACACATTTTTTACAGCATGATAATAACAACAATTCGAAAGCTCTTTCACAAAACAAGAGCTGCGACCTGCGTCTGCCATACCCTGACCCCTGTAACAACCCATGAAAGAGTACCTTATCTATGATCTGCGGAACTCGTGATTAATTCTCCACGAGGGAGGAACATGCTTCCAGTTTCGGAAGCAAACTTCGCCACGCGTCAGCAATACCATTTGCAAGACGCGCCTGACCTTTGGCAAATTCATGGAAAGCAATCCCCATATCTAACGTTTTCTGTTCCTGAAAACGCTCCATCTCTTCATTCATTAGTTTCACAATCGTCTCAAATGTATTCGTCGCCTGCTCACTCTCTGCCTTCAACTGCATGGCAAAATCATGTCAATCAAAAGAAATTGCATATAATTATCATTAGTGGAGGTTAATATTCAAGCAAACTTGCCTCTTTATATTCATGCTCAGCTTCTGCAACTTTATCAGATCGAATCAGCATAAGTTTGTCACTGCATTGCAAATAATAAATATCAAAATATATGGCACCAAGACTTCTTAAGGCTTCTATTCATATCACAGAATACAAGACTTTTATTTTGCATTCACATATGCAGAAAAGAGCTTATCTTTCAGGAAAGGCACCTTAGCCATCAAATGATTTTTATATTAAAAAGGAATTATTCTGTAGTAAAAATTAAAGTAGGCAAATAATAAAAACAAGTAACCAGGAGTATACAGATTAATCTCCTTTAGCTTCAATGTTTCAGCCAGTTCACATTGTCTTCTGAAGGCATTGGCCCTCTCTGCTATTGTTGCCTGTTTCAGAAGGTGAACCAAGAGCTTTAGATTGAAAAGAAAAAGGGTATAACAATCAATTTTAAACCAATTTTGGAGCTCAGTTGGAGGAGCAGAACTTATACTATTCGCATAACTCAATAATTGTTCTACTAAGGCAACTGGATATATATTGCAAGTAAAAAACACATAATATTAGACAAATTAGTCATTAAATACTTAAAGAAAACGAGACCGGGGCTACCTTAATAGATTGTACAGCACGGACATAATCCTTCAATGGTTCTTCAAAATTCATCAAGAGCTGATGAGCCTATCGTAGTAGGATAGTTTGTTTCAGTTTAATCCGTCAATAATATGTATGTACCGTCATGAAAACATATGAATAACCAGTAAAATGATGTCCAACAGCAAACACGTGAGAATTACCTCCTTTTGCAGCTTGACTGATAAAATCTCTGACTTCATCCCAAGTTCAGAGAATGCTTTCCCAAGAGCATTTCCTTCAGAAGCGCCCAGAAGTTTTACTGCTTTTCCAAAATCAGACAATGATTGCCCCAATTCTGTGTGAACATAATCAATTATGAATTTATCTTGTCAGAAGTGTGGATAAAAAGAGCACAAAATTATAAAACAGAAAGTAAATACAGAAGACAATACTACGAACCAAACCAGAATCTTAAATTGCATCATATACCTCTGTGCCTCTTCACAAGACGGTATGCATGTTTTTGAGCTTCAGCCAAGTGGTTTTCAAGCTCAAAGACGTAATGTTTCATCTTTTCATACTCAGGATCTGTTTCTTCTACTGGCTTCTCTTTCCCAAGAACAACATCACTCACTTTAGACTGCACATCCTGCCAGAATTCACATAAACAACAAATTAAGAAACCTGGATGAACAGTACACTCAACCAGATCGATTAGCAAAAGCTAATGTCTAAAATAGAGGACAATGGCAATCTGAGATCTTGTTTGGGTGAACATATTCATATCAGAGGAAATGATCTGAGAATGAAATGCTGAAGTGGCAGAACTTCGCAATAATTTAGCACAATGCAACTAACAAGTCCACAGCTGTTTCAAGGAAAAAGCTAAAATCTGGTAATTTCCAAGATCATTGCCCTGTTATATGGTCTACATATCTTCCATGACAACCTGATTAGTTAAAAGCTAAATACCACAATCAGCAACAGTTTCATGACAGCGAGCTATTCTTGCCTGAATTTTATACTAAAAGAAGAAACCCCATAGTAACTAATAACATTCATTTATGCTTTTTGTGAAATTCATTATAATAGCATCCTCTATTCATTCTAAAACAAAAATAGTTGAATATCATTAGAACTTGTAAAAAAAATTGTCTTACCTTAAAAATCTGCATTAGATCGGCCGGCTTCTTCTTGAATATGCCAGTCTCTTGTGACCTTAATCGTTCCATTGTCTGCATAATATATTTAATGAAATGAAGATAAACTAAGTTCATATTTTCGTTCTTAAAAAAAAAGGGAATATGGGAAAAAGAACAGAAACTGAGCACTTAAAAATACAAGATAGATACAAGAGAAAAGTATATTATAAAAAAGAAACAGTATTAATAACACTTGCACAGTATGAACTATTGTTGCAAGATACTTACAAAATCAGTAACAATAACGTATAATTCAACTTTGGACTAAAATACAGAGCAGTAACAGCACAATGATACTTGCAGTAGAAAAGAGAGTAGAAAGAGAAACAAAGCAAACTGCATCTAAAATTGACACAGTTCCACAGAGGAATAAACTCTGCAAGTGAGCCATCACCTCTTCTTCTGCCTGCAGAAACAACCTCAGGTCCTCACTTTGACGAAGTTCACGGTGCGATGCTATCCTATTTACAAATACATCCAATGCTTGTCGCCTCATTTCAATAAATTCAGCACTGAAACGAAATTTCTCTGCAATAACAACCAAAACGTAACCCAGATAGAACTTTAAGTAGCAACATTTCAAGGTTCCAATGAATAAATTAAAATCAAAATGCAAGAATTTATGACAGGAACTTTGGATGACAATCAACATTTAACAGCAATAATATCAAGTCTAGAATGAACGTTTTCTTAAGCATAATGCATGGCTTCTAGGACCTCAATCAACTTAGAATACATATCAGTGATGAAAGTCTCATGTTAGTTGAACCACCAACTAAATGCACCGTTAGTCTTGTCAAAGACATTCCAGCTCACACCAAATATATATATATATATATATATATATATATGTATATGTACATAGATACGTATGTATGTTTAAATTCTGAAATGAAATGCCAGAGACATTCCAGATCACACAAAAAAGAAATTTATTTAAATTCGGAAAAGAAAGATCTTATTATAAGATAAATCAAACATTAGACTTAACTTGCTAATTCAAGCTACTAAGCTCCACCAGAAACCTAAGACTCTGGAAAATAGACAAAAAAGTAAAGCAGATGACTAGATGTCTCCAAAATTAATTCTGAATATAAAAGAAACCTATGACAATCTTTTTTGTTTGACCATGTGAAAAGTACTATTAAAAAAGCAGCATCTTTCCTTACTCAAAGTCTTTTTGAGACAATAAATGAAAAGGGTAACATAACTACCAAGAATTAAAAAGTCACAACGGAAGATAGCGCATTGAACAAGTATAAAGGTAACATTAGCATACATATTTCAATGACAGTAGCTAATTTCAAAGTATTATTAAACTCACAATGACATTAGCGTACACAGGATCTTACCTACAGCACTTTTCTCTGGAAGAGGGGGAATGAAAATTCCTTTGTACTTCTCAAAAAGGCGATCACGTAACCAGACAAAGTCACTGTAACGTCGGATGACAATCTTCTCAGGTGCTTGGTATTCAGGGAAATTTGTCTGCCAAATTGTTTCAGATGATGAAAAGTAAAGTTACACATCTTCCCTCGTGTATTATAGTGGTAGTAGGAAAAAACTATAACTCATAATGAAAAGAATACTTTTCCATTTAAAATAAGGGAGTAAATAATCAAGGTTCTAACTAATGAGTTTACCTAAGACCTTTAATAAAACAGTTTGCTTGCGAGTTGAACAGATTAATGATTCTAACCCGTAAACTTGTCCCATTTTATGTTTACTCGCAAGTTTCAAAACCCTGTCAACATTGTTTGTGTGTTCCCATGTAATAAATGCTTTATTTCCACTAAAAAAACTATATTTTTTGTTTCCTAAATTACTGTAGCATTTGAAAGTTCATAAATACCTGCTCAATGAATTTCAAACAGATCATTTAAAGTGGTAGCTCATATTTAGAAACTAGTAGACTAAGCAAAATAAGAATCAAAGCGACAAGGCATTTAAAATAATAAGATTTTGAGACATGATTTCAGCTTATAAAAAATTGTCCATTATCCTAAAGAATTAAACCTTCTCTGCTTCTGGAAAACCGTAGGCAATTTTTTTTCTCAAGCTGTTTGTTCCATTCACTTAATACAACAAGCACTAATCAAGCTCAATCATCAACCAACAAGCACACTCCCTCTTCATTCATAATCACAAATGTTCCGGCCGTTTCCCCTGGGCGCGCATTTTGAGCCCATACCCAAACCCGCGCTCAAGATTTCGAATGCATTCTACAGGTGGACATGGCCGTTATTTGCACTTTAAGGATGGACACTTGCCCACACAGTTAATACGGAAGAGGAAGAAGGATCCTATTTAAAGGTGGAATAGCATAGCAAACACAATTTTTTCATTCTCAACTCTTATGGACACTTCCTATTAGCTTAAATGACCAAAGTGTATTTTCCTAATACCCACCCTTGTGCTAATTATGTCTAACTTGACACTCTCGAGGACTGCACACAGTAATAGGGAGGAAAGGAGAATCTCTACGAACTACCCTAAATAGTAACAAGAGAATGAACAACATAATGCACGTCTCAAATCACAAAAGCAATCCAAAGAATTTCAGCTTCTAACTAATTTCTCTAAATCACAATGTTCAACAAATTCCAATCATCACAGTGCCTCGGAAACGGATGTCAATTAACGGCATTCATCAGGAGTAATCTAATCCCGGCACGACTATCGATACATCGATCAGTGAAAAAACCCTCCCAAACTAAACCTCACTCCTCAGCTGAATCAATCACACAAAACCCCGAGATTCCACGATATCGGCTCCTAAACTCTTCGAAATTGACAATGCGATCGAAGTTGAGTTCAAGAAAAACTCCAACGACCTCCGTCAACTCGAAAACCGAAGCTCGACTTAGATTCAACAACAAATTTCAAAACCAAAAGTAAAAGAAAATAAACAATAATAGATAACGCGATAGGAAAGAAAAGAAGAGTGATCAAATGAACAATTGAAATACTTTGGTGATGACGCGGTAGGAGATGTAGGCTTGGACGCCATTGCCGAGCTTAACGGGATCGGTGACGGAGACGGAGAGGAACGGTTGCGACGAGGAAGGAGATCTAGGGCTCTGCGACGAACCGGAGATAGTTCTCTGCTGTTCCATACCGCAAAACAGCCGTCAACATGTAATCAGAAAAGGAAACGAGAAAAAAAGGTTAAGAAGGACTGAAAGAAGAAGGAAGAAGGTTGTACGCGGTATTTGCGAAATAGAGTGGGGATAGAATTGTAATTACCGATGAGCTCATAGCTAGGTGCGAGCGAGTGTGGCAGTGGCTCCACAGAGAACGTGGCGTGTTTCAGAGAAGAGAAGAAAACGAATGAGTGGAGCTGTGAAGCTGGTTGCACTGTTCAATAGGGCCCAGGATGTGGGTTACGGAACGGATCCGCGGGTCAACTCGTCCTATATCTTCAACCAAAATCTGTTTCCAACTGAAATAGTAACATTTAGTTGTAGACAGTTACTTTCTGTACCCCTATTTTTGAATCTGGAAGAGAATGAAAACTCTATTGTTAGTTAGAAGGTTAAGAGGGAAAAAAAAAAAAAAAATCATGATCCAGAAAGGTCTTTTTACACAACACATCTCATGTGTTATGGAAAATTCATTCTGGAAAACGTAGCGTGGAAGGTATTATTGTGTTATGGAAAATTCATTAAAGAAAACGTAGTTGAGAAGGTATTATATATATTCTAAAGTTTATTTAGAAAATTCTTTCTTAGAAAATTTATTCCATGCATTATGAAAAAATTATTTTGTAAATGTTGTTTAGAAAATATTATTTAAAAAAAAACATTTCAAAATGTATTTCATGAATTCTGAAAAGTATGCTGTGAAAAAAATTTAAAAACAGATAATTCAAAATGTATTTCATGAATTCTGAAAAGTATGCTGTGAAAAAAATTTAAAAACAGATAATTCAAAAGTCAGTTTAAAGAATAAAAAAGTAGAGTTAGTTACAACTCAATAATTATATTTTATGTACCAAATTATAAGTACTAAATAACCAACTATAAATTTTTGTTATCTAAACATTTATTTAAAGACCTATAAATACACAATGATTTTGTAGGGATTGCTTACTCAATTATCTCGTCCAATACTCATACCTAATATATTCAATACCCATACCTAATATATTCAATAATTGTTACTGACTTGAAGATCACGTACTATTATGCAAATCAATCTCCCTTCAATCCATTTGTTATAAAAACAAGTTTTTTAGAATTAATTTCCCTTAAATATATTTCAATTTTGCAATGTTAATCTGTTCTATGTTTTCCTATGCTTACTACTTTTTAAGAATAATTAAAGTTGATTGGGTTTTAGAGCTCTTGTTTCTAAGTTTTTTGTATTTTAACCAGTTACTATTTCATGAATTTTTCATTTTATTTCAATAGTGAAACTTATGTAAAGAAATAATTTTTCAAAAAACTACCATAATATTTCCCTTTTTGTACTCTTTTATCTTTCATTCTAAGAGTACCTTTGTTCCTATGCACAATGTTTTTCAAATATTTCAACTTTTTACTTCTACTTCCAAACCTCTCATAAAATTTTATTTTACTACAAATATTAAAATTCTTATATTTTAGGGTTTTCAATTTTTCACATAGACACAAACACATCATTCAAAAAATTAAGTTTGTTATCTTTTCTAAATTAATAGCCATATTTCTATTCAATTTCACAACATTACTGTTACCATTTTTCTTATTCTTATCTTCTTTTATTTCATGATCTTGAAAGTTACATGATTTTTGAAACTAGACTTTGTAGGTTTTTCTTAGTTTATACCATTTACTCGTTCAAAACTTTTTATTTCATTTCAATCGTGAACTTGTCTATCCAAAATTTTATCTTTGAATCACTATTTTGTTTACTTTTGAATTCACTTATCTTTCTCATTCTTTTAATGTCTTCGTTCTGTTCTATCCATTTTTTCAAATATTTTAACTTTTTTTTTATTCCTTTTTCAACTAGTCCCTCATGTTATATGTTTTCAAAATATTAATATTTTGTTATTATATTCTTGGCTTTTCAATTTTTCGTATAAATACAAAAACATAGTCCAAATATTTCATTTGTTATTGAATACAAACTTGTGTAGAATTACTTGTCCATAAATATATTTTGATTTCGTAAGGTTACTTTCTTCTATGCTTTCTCATGCTTACCATTTTTAAATAATACTTAAAAGTTTATCAAATTCTGGAACTTTTATTTTTAATTTTTGTATTTGAACCAGTTACTTCTTTACGAAATTTTCATTTGATTTCATTTACAAGTCTTAAGTAGAGAAACATTTTTCGAAAAGCTACAATAATATTTGCCTTTGTATGCATTTTATCTTCATTCAAGAGTACATACCTTTGTTCCAAAGCACCATCTTTTCAAATATTTCAACTTTTCATTTCTACTTCCAATTTCTTATAAATTTTATTCTACTACAAATATTAAAATTCTTATACCTCTAGGTTTTCAAATTTTTTATATAGACACAAACACGTCACTCTAAAAATTAAGTTTGTTATTAAAGACATTTTCTTTTAAATTAATTATCCATGTCTTTATTTAATTTCACAACATTACGTTTATCATTCTTCTTATTTTAAACCTTTTGTTATAACTTTGAAAGTTACATGATTTTTGAAACGATAGTTTGTAGGCGTTCTGTTGTTTTTTTCCATTTACTCATTCAGAAATTTTATTTCATTTCAATAATGAACTTATCTAGCCTAAATGTTTTATTTATTTATTTATTTTGCTTATTTTTTAATATTCTTATTTTTTTTCATTGTTTCAATGCCTTTGTTCATCTATTTTTCAAACACTTTAACTTTTTATTCTTTTAACATTAATTAATCCCTTTATTGTTTTCAAAATATTATTATTTTACTATTATATTTCATACTTTTCAAATTTTTGTAAAAGTACATTTAGTCCATAGATATATTTTTATTTCACAAGATTAATTTCTTACAGGTTCTTCACTTATTATTTTTTTATAATACTTAAAAGTTAATCAAACTTTGGAACTTTTTGTTTCCAAGTTATCTTTATTTTAACCAATTAACAAAATTGAACCACTACAAATTACAAGAAATTAACAAAACTACAACTGTAAGTACAATTAAAATCTGGTAGCTGGCAAATTTGGTTCCTAAAGAAGGCCATTTACTGGTGAAGTGCTAAGAATAGCTGGCATTTCCTTGCTTGCTGGAAACGTTTCACTGTTCCTACCACTCTTTCTCCTAGGCTTTGCCTCTTCAAGCATCATTATAACATCCCTCATGGAGGGCCTGTCTTTGGGGAACTTAGCAGTGCATAGAAGTGCTATCTTCAGAACCAGAAGCATCTCTTCTTGAACATACTTGCAGTTTCCTACACTTGGGTCTAATGCTTCATGTGGAGACTTTTTGTCTATCTTCCTTCTAATCCACCCTACTATGTCCATACATTCTCCAAACTCCGGTTCTAATGGCCGTTTTCCGGTCAGAAGCTCCAACAGAACCACCCCATAACTGTAAATGTCAATCTTTTCATCCACTTTCAAGGAGTATCCATATTCTGCCAAAAATCAGACAAAGGGTCAGCAATATAAATCTTGTAAACTTAAAAAGGATCAACTTTTATCCTATTTTGCTGATAGAAAAACATGTTCTGTAACATTCTGAAAATTGAAAAAAGTATATATGAACTAGTAAGTAACTCACCAGGAGCAATGTATCCGTAAGATCCAGCAATCATGGAGACTGTTTCATTCTTCCGGAGCATCATTTTGGCCAATCCAAAATCTGCTATCCTTGCCTCAAGATTTGCATCAAGAAGTATATTACTTGACTTTATGTCTCGATGGATAACAGGTGGATGACAATCATGGTGAAGATAAACAAGTCCTTCTGCAATTCCTAGAGCTATGTTATATCGGGAAACCCAGTCTACAAGTAATCTCCCAGCTTGTTTACCATGCAGGGCATCTCCAAGGTTGCCATTGTGCATGAATTCATAAACTATCATCACATCAGCGTCATTGTAAAGAAATCCCAATAGTCTAACAATGTTCCTATGCCTTAACCTCCCTAAAAGATTCACCTCACCAACAAGGTCATCACTGCTTCCTACTTCAATATCCGATCCTGATCTCCACAACTTCTTCACAGCCACGATTGTACTTGATTGTGGTATCTCAGCCTTGTACACGACCCCAGTAGCTCCCATACCAATCATATTAGTATCCTTGATGCAAGATAAAATGTCACTGCTTGTAAAATCAAGCCTCTGAAAGGCCATCAATCTCCATGGCCACCCCTTCCTACCCTTGTAAAATCTTTCCTGGAAGCACAATCCTTCAGTGTACCACCTTATGTATAAAGATCTTGCTACCATAGTTGTGACCCCAATGGCTAGTATTGATGATATTCCAATGATCCATCCTACAAGAATGTGCTTTGCATGTGAGCTCCCACGCCTTAACGGATATGCAGAGATTTGGCCACATGGAGGGAGGACAGCACCACATAAGCCAGCATTCCCCACAAGATCATTTGGGTTTATTGTTCTTAGCACTCCGTTTTCTGGGACAGGACCTTTTAACTTGTTGTGGGAGACATTGAATGTTTCCAGAGCTGGAGAAATTCCAAAGCTTTCAGGTATTTGACCACTCAGAGAGTTGTTGGCAAGATCAAGAATGGCCAATGTAGGCATGCTTGCTAATGCTTTTGGGATTTCACCCGTCAATTGGTTATTCTGTAGGTTCAACTTCACCAATTTCTGGCATGATGCAAGACTTGCTGGAATGCCTCCAGAGAGTCCATTCGATGAGAGATCAAGGACACCTAGTGAGGGACAATCCTGGAACTCATCTGGGATTTCACCTCTCAAGTTGTTGTTCGAGGCAATTAAAGTTTGCAGATTTGGAATGGAAATAATGGTTGAAGGAAGAGAAGCGTGGAGATTGTTCATGGAAAAATCAATGAAAGAAAGGGATGTAGAAGAACCAATGTCATTAGGAATTCCACCAGTGAGACTATTGTTCGCTAATTCTAACCTCTGAAGCTTCCTGAGCTTACCAAGACCCACAGGAATTGTCCCAGAAAGAAAATTGTTCTGCATTCGAACACGGACAATTGAAGGACATGTTGATAGGCTTGCTGGAATTGGACCCACGAAGGCATTATTGAAAAGTATGAGCTTGGTTAGATAGCCCTTGGTGCAAAGAGTTTCTGGAATCTCACCAGAGAGCAAATTGGATGATACATCCAACCACTGCAATGGTGAATTCTTGCCAAGGTTTTTAGGCAATGACCCTGACAAGGAATTGTTCCATAGCTCAAGCACCTCAAGTTGAGGCAAGTCTCCAAGGCCAGAAGGCACATGACCAGATAGCCGGTTACGCATGAAGTTCAGAAGCTGTAAATTCTTCAGCTGACTTATCTCGGCCGGTATATTTCCTGATAACATGTTGTCCGAGAGATCCAGCTGCACCAATGAAGTCATGCCGCCAATTGTCGGTGGAATCTTGCCTTCTAATTTGTTTTTGTACAAGAAAACTGTGTTCAACAGTTTGAGCTTTCCCAACTCAGCAGGAATTTCACCACCAAGATTGCCTTCTGCTAAATCAAGATACTTAAGCTTGGTGAGATTTCCAAACTCTGCTGGAATACCACCTTCAAATTCATTGTATCCAATGATCATGCACTCCAATGATGAAAGTTGGCCCAACTCTCCAGGGATTTCTCCAGTGAGATTATTCCCAGATAAACCTAGGAACTTCAGCTTGTGCAAGTTACTGAAGGATTTTGGAATTGACCCTTCAAAGAAGCTGCCTCTGAGATCCAAAGTCTCCAAGGAAGAGACATTTCCAAGATCCTCAGGAAGAAAGCCAGAGAAATTGTTGCTGGATGCATTCAAGGTCACAAGTCCCAATGCCTTTCCAAGGCCTAATGGAAAGTGACCAGTGAAGAAATTCTGGCTAACATCAAGACTCTTCAGTGTGGTGAGATTGACTATGGAAGATAACGATGAGGAAAATTCGTTGCAACACAAGTTGAGAGAAGTAAGACTCTTCAGCCTTTGTATCTCATTGGACACAATGCCACTCAGATTCATGCGGGAGAGATCAAGGTTCTCTACTTCTCCACCTGAGTTGCACTGCACACCAGTCCAGATACAGTGAACTGCACCCTGCCCTTTTGCTTTGTCCAACAATTTCCAATCATGCAGGCTATTCAATGGATCAATTAGACCTGCTCTTATAGAAAGTAAAGCAGATGCTTCATCATTTGCTGCAGATGCAAAGCCATATGAGAAGCAGCAAATGCAACAGAAGTAGAAAAAAAACTGAGTTTTGAGCTGCATCTTTGCTGTTCTTGTTTTGTTTGATCAGTGTCTCAGATGTGCAGCATTTGCACTCTACTGGAGGAGAAGGGTGATCATGTGGGGGTTGGACCGAACACTGACAGAGAGTGACATCTCAAGTTTGCAAGGAAAGGACAGAAGAGGATGGTTAAGTAGTTGATATAATATATAACAGTGTAAGCTAATGATAAACCTTTGATTAGATCGATGTGGTCTCTTTTAAGAGCTTTTTTCAGGTTAGTGCATTGGTATTACAAGGCAGATAGTAATGTTCATGTAAGGACGGTGAAGCTTTGGAATTATTGGAAGTTCCTCCGACATAAAACATGGGAGAGAATGTGGCCCTTCTTACAGGCTTAGTTTCCAATTCTTCCTTTATGTGTAATCATCTGATCATTGTCAACTTGATGAAGGACTACTGATGCAGTTATTGCATTTTTTATACATTAAAAAACTATTCTTTCTTTCCTATTTGTTTACTATGAATCCCTTTTGAGGCAATTACATTATTGATTAAAAAATGGAGAATAGTGGAATGAAAGAATTATCTTCTGCATTGAGTGGAAGATCGAGGTGGGTTATTTGTTTATTTAGTTTCACCCTTTTGACTTTGTTTCTCTAGCTAGGTAATAAATAAATGAGTAGATAAGAAATCATCCACTCTGTATATATACGATTTTTGTACTTATACCTACCATTTCCCATATGATATATCCATACTATAAATTGGATATTTTATAAATCAGTTTTGTTAAAATAAGTTGTTAGTTATGTAAAAGATAAAATTTAATCACTGGTATATCTTCTTTATCTTCAATACTATAAATCCTTAAAAAAACAATTATTTTATAATTGTTCATATTTTTTATCCTAAAAAGTGATCTTGTAATGCCTATATATTAATGTCTCCACTACAGGATCTGAATTTGCTTCTCATCAAATACTTGGTTATAGACCATCAAAGTAAAAACATTTAACACACACTTTGGGGATAGATTAAATATGTTTTGAACTTGAAAACCCATATATTTCCACTCTACTAAATTATCTATTGAAGTAAATATTCAATTTTTATTAACTAAATTATTTATCAAAGTAAAAATTTCAATTTTTATTAACTAAAAAATAACTTACAAGTGCACCTCACACACCCATGAAAATAGAATTATAATTCTATACAACAATTTTTGATGTAAATTTTTATATGAATGCACACTTTCACTATTTGAATGTGTTTCTTATATACGTGTCGACGTAACACTTATGTTACACTTTTTTTTATAAGCATGTCGAAGCAACCACATCTATATAGTCTAAACTTTGGTGCATTTTCTATCAATATGTCTCCCACCTTTATTTAAATGAAATCACATTTGTGATTGAATATATAGTGTCAAGTTTTGTAAAATTAAAAAAAATGTGTTGTGAAGTTAAAAAAATCAAAAGAAAAAATGTTCTTGGCGAAAAATAAATGATTATGTAATAAGTTAGTGAAACATTAAAAAGTTATGCATTGGGATATATATAAAAAAAAAGTATCATAAAGTAATAAACGTTATGTGATGAGTTATAGAAAAAAACATAAATGAAATGCTAAAAAAAACATTAAAGATGTGTATCAAGTTATATATATAAAAAAAAAAACATAAATAAAATACTCTCGGAAAGCACTAAGAGTTGTGTGTCTAGTTATATTAAAGTATAAATGAAATGCCCTTGGAAAATACTAAGAGTTATTCTTTGAATTATAGAAAAATCATAAATAAAATTACCTAGAAAAATATTAGGTAAGTATAAACTTTTAAGTATACACAAGTTATCTCTATAAGCATAGTATATAATGTTCCATCTTCACAATGCATAAGTCACCAACTATCCACCAAGTTATATCCATGAGATATAAATACTATAAAACATAAACAATTAACTATGCATTGATTTATAAGCATGAATTAAAATGTTACATCTTAAAATGCATACATGGATGACGTTACATATAAAAGGATGATGCTGCATTTTAAAAAAAGAAGAGCAACAAGTCTTATATAAAAATTTAAATATAATTTTAAAATGTTTCGAATGTGTTATAGAAAGTTTTATATAGAAAATTTGGAACTTAATTTTTTAACGAGTTACATTATTAAGAATCTGAAGATAAGCTTCCCCATATTACAAATCTCAAATACTCATGGAAGCTCGATGAAGTATACCATTACATGTCAAAGTTTTTTTTTTTTTTTTTCCATATAAGTTGTTCAAGATCTTTACCGACATTTTGGCATTTGTAAGGCTTTGAAAAGGCCAACTAACTTGTCACCAAAAATAATCAATCTACGCTAGGATATAAAAAAATATCAATTCTTAAATGTTACTTTTCAAATAATTAGTTATGAATGAGAGAATATTAATTAATCAAATTGACAAGTTTGAATAAAAAGCATTGTTATGACAATTTCTTTAAAACTTGTAAAAAAACTTGTTCATCCTCATCTCATATAAAAGTTAAATAAATTAAAAACATTTTAATAATTAAAAAGGAGACTTAGATCCTATCTATACTTTTTGGCCCATTCAAATATTCTCCATCAATATCATCAAATACTGTTTATATTTATGTTTGGTCCATTTAAATATTCACCCATCATCATCGGAGTTGATATGAATTTATTTATCATCTTTGTTTCACTTTTGGACCAGGACGTATATATATAATCAGCTACCAGAAATTTGGCAGTTCATAGCAGTTTAAAGTAGAACCTGCTAGCTATTACATTGTTAAGGTAATTTTCTAACCTCGTTTACATTAACAGCTTTTCAGAACCTTGGGGTTGTTAATAAACAATATCATAACAGAAAGCATATTGGCATGCTAGTATATCTAATAAAAAAAAAAAATCATCAGCCATGATTGTTAAAGCTGAATTTCTGAAGAATTGGAAGGGTAACTTCTAACTATGACAAAGATTCAGAAACGATGCATAAATGGCCCAACTAGCACGGCTAAAGTTAGGATTCACCAGAACCTTGTCGTAATTATTATTTTTTTTCTTCAAAATCCAAACCAAAACCTGAAAACCATGTGATTATGAGAATCTTAAAAAAAAAAAAAAGAGTGAGTGAAGAAACTGTGTGTCCCCTTTCCTCTTATTTTGTATCCCATTAGGAAGAGAAATAAGAAAAATATAAAAATCGAAATATCAGAACCATTATCCCCCGCACATTTAATGGTTTTAGCATTATAAATGTTGGTTATTCAGTATGATTAAAAGAGGGAATCTTTCCATGTTATAGGGAGAAGGAAACATGAAAATAAGACAAATTCTACTCTCCATACAAAAGGGGAACCAAAATATTATGAGTTATTCTTAAAACTGGAGCATCAGTTACAATAAGAACATAAGAACTAGAGTAACATGCACTCAATTCATCATTTGTGGCATACTAGAAACAAATGCAGAGAAACAAAGTAACAAAATTTCCTAGCTCTATTGTACAAAATCTAAAAGTTCTCAAGTGGGAATTATTTATGTTGATTTCTGAAGGAGATTTTCTATAGAGAAAGAAGAAGCGAGCAAGACGGTGACAGATGATCTTAATTTGATGACCTTGGGAATGGAGAATAGAGAGTAAAGTATGAGAAAAATTAGAAAGCAGAAGAAAATGGGAGCAAAGTGGTGCACTAAATCAATTATGGTGTGTGAGCCCACCAACTGCCACTTCTTTCAGATCAAAATTCTTTCTTTTTTGTTTTTGCACTTTTGTCTCTTTCAATATTCACATGCATGCATGTGGAGTGTTGGATTTCAGAGAGTGATCATGAATATCACTGCCCTTTTTATTATTTGGAAATTGGAACACATTTGGCACCTGTTTATGTCACAGAACAGATGGATGCCACGTGAAATAGCAGCTTCCTGGTGAAGTACATTTTTTTGCTTATTATTGGAGAGAGAGAGTGAGTGTGTATGAATGAGGATTTCAAAATACTGAATTAGTCATATTTTTGAATTATTTGATGCCTGTTCTTTCTCAAGCTTATACCATTTTTAATAGTGGAAAATGGGAATCCAAGGTAAGAGAATGTTGAAAACATTGCTTATTAGGAGTGTCCATTGTGCCAACCAAAACCAGAACCAACCTTTCACCATTTTAAAAATGAAAAGAAAGAGAAAAGCCCATATATACTCACAACAAAGAGATTCCAAAACTGGATCATGCTGCTCCTAATTGCACATGTTCACTCTTCTTGCTGGTACAGATTATCATTTTCCAAAATTGTTTATCTTTCCTTTGTGTTTTTGGGCACTCCTTGATTGAAACTTTGACATGCAACTTATGTAACACATTCATGCCGTGAATTTTACACTTCGCATTGATGTTATAGATTTCACATCTTCAGACGTTTTAATAATTTATAATTGTGTTTCTAATAAACATTTATCACACATTTAAAATTAAAATTTTTTGTTTAACATAATATATATATATATATATATATATATATATATATATAGTGTAATTGTCAAGAAAGTAATGCTATTTTATTTTTCGTAATAACAATGTTGAAGCTTATATAATTAGATATATATTAATATTTTACGGAAATAATTAACGTTGTTATCATTGATTAATGTCAATATTGAAAATATTAGCAGGAGTTTTAATCACTTAGTTTTGAAAAAAATTAAAGATTAAAATTACAATTTTTTTATAGGACCAAAATCATATATTTACACAAAGGAAACAAAAAATAATTTAAGTCAATATTTTAACATGGTAATCAAGTATCATGTCATATTTTCATAAACTAAACTATCATTCATTCTAATACACTAATTTCTGTGGTACATAACAAGGTAAGATATGTTTGATTTTATAAATGTAAGAGGATGGCAGATTATAAATCTGTTATTCTTGTAAAAAATATAAAACTTTTTATTATTCATTTGATTGTAAAATTGGTTATGAGACAGTATGAAATAAGGAATTTAAGAATAATGGGTAAAATAAATATACAAAAAGTAATACAATAAATTATGAGATTTTTTTCACAAATAAATGTGTAAAAGATAAAATACACATATTTTGATATATAAAATATGTTATTTCTGTTTAAACATTGTGTTATATATTACTGGAGTGTCAAGTATAGTATTAAGTTATATATAAATATCTAGTTGCTTCGAGTCATATTATCAAATTATACTAAGTTCAAGCTTCCAACTACATTACGTGAATTATACTTAAGTATAAGTAAGTATTGCGCTATACTACAACTTTGTATGATATAATTTAAATATTAATCTATATTTTTATTAACTTCAACTACTTTTGTTAACGAATTAGGTTATTTATTTTAAGTTTCCAATGTCAAGCTTAAACATTTTCAAAATACTTAACTTGGATTTTCAATAAGCTGCTAAAGTCGACATTTCACGTTGAAATTGAGTTATTCAATAAGTTTCACTCTGAGTTTAACTTTGATAAAAATTATATCATCTATTTTGTCGAGGTAAGAGATCGCTTACCCATGCAAACTAATTTCTCACCATGTTTGCTCAAGTTTTAAGAATTTTATGAATAAGAAATCGTTTTTTCTACAATTGATTTCTTACTTGCTATTTTAAATCCATTTTGGCCGAGTTTCCCTAGAAAAAGCATTCCCATGGGGGAGGTGGGAATCCAATTTTCGTGAGTTAAAATAAAAGTTTTACAAAAAAAAAAAAAAATTTTTTTTTTTTTTTTGTTTTTAACATTTGTAAA
>Ga0099825_1004641_pt1 | contig 17944 bp, 7 predicted proteins | sample SiratroredBW_FD_76838 | JGI IMG/M metagenome (GOLD analysis project Ga0099825, IMG submission 76838) | Root nodule microbial communities of legume samples collected from California, USA - Siratro red BW | ecosystem: Host-associated > Plants > Roots > Nodule | place: USA: California | collected...
TATTTAAATATATTTATTTTATTTTAAAATAATAAAAAAAAATAAAAAAAAAAAAAAAAAAAAATAAAAATATAAATATTTTATATATATATATATATATATATATATATATATATATATATATATATATATATATATAAAAAACAAATCATTATTTGTACAACAAACATACAACAACCACTTAAAGAATAAAAATTGAATAATATATATTCATGTGCAAATTATTTACTCTGTATTCTCACATAGAATAGACATGACTTAGTGATTTTCAAACCTATAATCTGTTTAACACTAGTTCTGACTGTTTAATATTTTGTTTGATTTACTGGTAATAATATTTTGTTAAAAAGTACCTTTCTTAAAAAATAAAAAATTTGATAGTCTAAATGTCATCTTCTCTCCAAAGCAATCACATCTTTAAAGTAATAAATTTATTTAAATAAATGTTGAAGGATTGAGTACTAATCACTCTAATGGTTTAACAACCAATTTAAATTTAAACAAGTTTTAAATGTTTAACAGGTTGGTATGTTTATTATTTTGTTAGGTGTACTTGTGTTGTACTTGCAATATGCTTTTTAAGTTTTGTAAGGCTATTTACTTTTAAACCATGCTATCATATATCACAATCATAAATGTCATATATAACCAAAACAAAAACATAAAGCACCAAAACAAAGAAAAGAGTGTACAAGATGAAATCCAAAAGATTAGTCAATGGCATTTTGTTGTCCACTTGTGTTCTTTAACAATCCCTTCATTCCCTGCCAGCATCATGTACTTATCCCTCCTTGTGAGTGTGGTACACTCAAATCCCAAAGCATCACCTAACTGTTTCTGTATGTAGTTTGCCACTTCACAGCTTGATCTTCCTCCAGCACATGTAAGTTCTTTGGGAACTTTTCCAAGAACCTCAATGTAACAGCTTGGCCTTGGATTCATGAAAAAGAAAATAGGGTCCAAGCATTTCAACCCGCTTGCAGTGGTCCCATAGAACATGCTCACATGAGTATTGATAGCCACAGGCACAATCTCATCTGCCAATTCTGCAAACAGTGAGCTGAACCTCAGCAAATATGGTTCCCTACAAGTTGTTCCTTCAGGACACACCACCAAATCCCCTTCTCTCAGAAGCCTATGCATTGTTTCACCATCTGTTTTTCTGTCCCTTGTTAGTCTCACTGTCCTTATAGGAGCTATCAACTCAGACATCTTACTCAAGCTATATGTGACTGCAGTCAAAGGCTTTGCCAAACATGTGCTTAGGAAAACAGGATCAAGAAGAGTCCTGTGTGTGCAAACATAGAGGACCCCTTGGTTTTGCCCTGACTTTTCTGGGAGATTGCCTTTGATTTGGAGATTTAAGCCACTCCAAACCCCTAATGACAATGCTAATCCATAAGGAAGTAGAATGCCTATAAGCATTCTATAAATGGCCAAAAGAATTCCAAATGGAAACCACATGAACATAAAGAGAGCTGCTGAGGGAGTAGGCAGGAATGCTAGTCTTCCATCATGAAATATTAGGGGCTTTGGATATTTGTCCCTTGGCATCACTGAGCTTGAGTTGTTCTTGCTCTCTTCATTGCTCACCACATATGCTTCCTGCATTGTCATGTAGCTGAAATTAGACACTATATATGCATCAAGAGACTTGATAAAAACATGTCTAGTAAATCATAATCTGTATCAAGATTATAAAAACAGTTTGTGACTGTGGTTTTGGTCAGGATGCAAGGAATCTTTTTATCACAATCCTAGGTGTATTTATGGTGACAAATAGTGATGGTGACTGCAATTCAAAACCTTGACATCAATGAAAAAGGGTCATAATTTTTTGTGCTAACGAAACTAGTCAAGAATGAAAATGACACTTCTGAACAATAGTACAAATTACAGCTTTGATTAACCTCTTTTTTTTAATTTAAATTGTCTTCTTGTTTATTATGGCTTGTAACAAGAGGAAGACTTAAACAGTAACTGGGGTAGGTAAACAGTGGAGCTATAACCTAAGACATACCTTGCAAAGGGAGAGGAAAAGATGATCATGAACAGTAGAGCTTCCAACACCAATATCAGGTTTTGTGTCTCCAAAATAATCCTTCAGGGCTCTGTGCTTCACAAGTAAACCAGAACCAGAAAGCAAACCAGTGAAGTAGCAACCAACAGTGTGCAACTCTGTGCCTACAACAGCACCAACGCTCAAATACTCCTTAAGAAACCCTTCCACCATGACTCTAGGCACACTTGTGAAGACAACCTTAGACCCTGCCGAGGCCAGAACCTCGTAAGAGTGAAGGTTGAGATTCTCCAAATAAAACTTGGGTAAAACCGCCCTTGATATACTTTCCACGACGTTTGTTCTTAGCCCACAAAAGGTGATGAAAGTCATGATCCTAAGCCTTTGTTCATGGCTTAAAATCCACAACACAGGACAAGACAAAAGCAAGAGGAGTGCTCTCAAAATGCTGCCACCTTCAAAGGCAACAAGCATGAAATAAGGAAAGAAAGAGTGGGACCTCAAAAGGACTCTATGAAAGTCACAAGCCACAAGTGTTTGTGACTCTCTACCCTCAAAATCATATTTTGCAACACTAGGGAAAGAAGAAGGCTGAGGGGGTGGTTTGGATGACAAATACCCGAAATGGAACCCATAACTCTTCATTTTTCTTGCAGCTCTATAGTAAGAGTTTGCAAGCAGCTGGTACAAGACCCAGTCTGCAAGCCTCAGGAGCACCATTGGAAACTCCATGCTCTTTTCTCAAACTGTTTGATGAAGATGTGTTTGACAAAGAGAACAATAAATGGAATAAGAAGAAGAATAATAAGAGTGAGAGTGTGTGTTTGTGGTGAAGAGGAAGGTGAGCAAGGAATATTTATAGAGTCATTAAAAGCGTGTAAGAGAAAGTTTTGAATGCAGCAATTGGTTAACCACACTGCTGGCATTAACTTCACCTTCCCTTTTTTCTTTTTTTTCTTTTGTTTCTTTTTATAGCATTAGCTTATAGCATTTTTCTTTCATGCAAGTGTTCTCTTCAAGGTGCCAGATAATATTTAGCTTGGCTACTCCTCCTGCCATAAATACAGTAGGTAGGTTAAAATGTTGGTGACCGCCACCGAGAGAGCTTTTAGTCTCTCTTTGAAATGTTGGCACAAGCACACGCTGCGCCACCCATTTTAAATGTCCTTATTGGAATGTGTGTGATTTGAAAAACACCCTTTGGTCAAACAAGTTTCATCACACTCCAATCTTTCTCTTGCCATGCTCCAATAGCAAGTTAGATCACCCACATTTTCGAATCCTTTGACTTTCTAAAACCAATTCAGAATCATCCCTAGTCAAATTGCAATTACTCCTCTCATTAAAATCCTGTCGTTGACTACTACTTCTGTTTCTAATTCTCAGCCTTCATGCAACACCATTTCATCTTCTTTTTTTAAATGTTTTATTAACCGTTTGACTTTGTTATGTTATGCTATGTCCTACCTATGAGTTGCATTCCCAAGGCTATGAACAGCTACACTGTTATCAATAGTCATGTACTGTTCTATATACGTTGAATGCAGATAATTAATCATCAACTTTTTCATTAGTGCAAGTGTTGTTTGATTTTTGTGTTAATTCATCTTCTTTTGACTGAAAAAAATTAGCTGCTGTCATTGTTTTGCTGTAGTAAAGTAAATTTTCTGTGTTTGTCATTTGGTAGAAAGCATGCATGTTAGGTAGAGCAAAGGTATTATTAATGTAATGACATGTCTTTGGTACAAAATCTTTGAAAAGGTTGTGGAATTTGTTTGTTTGGTGTTGTGTTTCTTTGTGTGAAGGTGGGAACAGCAATTCATGTCACTTTCGTTTTGTGGTTTGGTGAAGGCTTAATCATTTGATATGGCTGTGGAATGCACGTAGTTTGTATGGAAACGTTAAGAAGATTCACGTATCTATCGCCTCTTCTCGTTTCTGATTTCCCTTTCTTACATCAATCAAATGAGAAATGCACCTTTCTTTAAATTATTGGTATGAACATAGTCGGTTGCTACATGTGACAATTGGCAACTCACAAGTAATTGCTACCTAAGTTGTCTGTCTCAAACTAGCTTGGAACCCTAGCTTGGAACCAAATTAACTATTCTTGACTCTGAAGAATTTTAATTCAAGAGACTTTTGTATCTGTTTGATTAATTTTTATATTTTTTATTAATGAATCTAAAATTGTATACTAAAATTAATTAATTTTAAAAAACTATTATGTAAAAATAATTTTGATTTATTTAGTATGAGTAACAAATAAAAAAAATAAAAATATCGATTAATATTTTTTTATCTTTAATTAAAGTTGGTAATTATAATGATTTTTGTTATAAGAGAAATATTATTTGGTATTTAAATATAAACTTTTTATGTATAATAACAGGTTATTTTAATATCTTTAAAATTTATCTTTTATTGATCATAATTTTATTTTATATTAATTAAGTTTATCTTATATTAGTATTTAAATATAAATACTTTTTTATATAATAATGTATAATTTTTTTTTAACAAAATTCTGTAATTTTTATTTATACACCATTTTGATGATTTGTTTTATAATTTTTTAGTCATTACAATATTATTTTCTAGTCATTAAAATTTATATGATAAAATTAAAATATATGTTATTATTTGATTGAAACCTAACATTTTATTCAAATTGTTAAAAACTAGTTAGATAATTTAATGAGATTTTTAATAAAATGTTGAATGTACTAGAAAAATTAAGCATATTTGAATAAAAATATTAAGCATATTTTAATACTTAAAAATACATGTAATTAATATACTTTACTCGTTTGACTGTCTATAAAAAATATTAGTTATTTTTGTACTATTTTTTTGGTACTCATAGTAACTTTTCAATTCAAATATTTAAATATATATTTAAGTTACTATAATAACTCTGTACTCATAATAACATCATCCTTCTTTATTTTCCTTTTTCTCAAGATAATAACTTTTAATTAATATATAAATTGCATTTCAATTACCATAATAATAATAATTTTTTCAAATTAAATTCAATTTTATAGTTAAATTTAAGTTTTAAATCTTGAAATCATCATATTTATTGATAATATGGTGGTTAATTATGTTCACTTTAAAATTCAATCATAATATAAATAATAAATTTGTATTTTTTTCTTTTATTATATTTATCTGACCTAGTTATTAGTGGCTAAATTGTTTAATTGATATGACACAGGTTATAAAAGAAAACATAAATGCAAATAAGAAAATATCATAATTTAAAAATTTATAAACAAATAAAAAATTGTTTTGTTTAAACTACATAATGTTCCAAAATTTTTTATTGCTTTTTTATTTATCTCATTGTTCATGTAAGTTTGTGAGAGACCATTTTTCTATTAAAAGATATGAAATCAAACTTATTTATTATCGTATTTATTATCGTTTTGAAAATTAGATAAAACTAATTTGACCAGTCAAAGTTTGCAAACAAGCCCAGTAAACGTGCAGACAAATATTTTCAAAACCAATGAGAATGAGTCAAAGAGCGGTCAAACTGAAGGATTAAACTTTTTAAAACAGTGATTTAAAAATATAAAATTTAATTAAATTAAATAAAAAGTTGTATATAATAATTTTAAAAATGTATATGAATTATTTTTAATCATAAAATGTATATTTAGCCTTATATATCATTTTTTCTTATTTTTCCTATAATTCTATATTATATTAATTTTTAAGTTTTTTACTTTGTAAAGAAAATTGTTTAGTATTATAATATTATATTATGTAATTGTTATTTATTAAAACTAATAACTATTGAAAAATCAAATCAAACTTTTAACCACATTCTTGATGTTAGATTTTAAAAACATGAGTATTTATATAATTTTGTAATGATAGTTTATTGCTATTAAATTCAAAATAGACACTCGTAAAAGAAAATTAACAATAAAAATTATCCATGTATATTTTTTATTTAGTCAAATTTTAAATTTTTTTCATAAATTTTGATACTTTTAAATAATTTTGTTTTAAAAGTATTTTATTGAATAATTTAACCAAATTTATGTATAGTGGTTTTGTTGTTTAATTTTATAAGATATTCTTGTTTGTGGAGATGTTTCCATGTATTATTAAACCAAAATGTCTTGTGAGGAATGTAAAACCACCTTATTTCTTATTCAGATGAAGTAATAATGTGTTTTGATTTTTACAATTAAAACTTACTGTTTTTTAATGAATGTAAATGAAAATCATTTTGACCAGAGGGAGAAAAAATGTAAAATAATAACTTTTGATCACAACTTTTTCCAATTTGTCAATGAAATGACGAGGCCCATTCAAGGCTCGTATGGGTCCTGCTTCTTCCTGTAGACGGCTTCTTCCTGCACCTCCATATCATCTTCCTGCATCTCCATAATTTTCAAAATTCTAATAACAGACATAAGTAAATTACAAAATTATCCCTATTATAAAAGAAGGTTTTCTATGAAAGGGGTGCGGTGCATTTCTGAACAGCGGTGGAAGGTGTCACAGAGGTTCCTATGGTGTTGGAGTGAGGGGTTAAAGGCATTCTGGGTGGCCGTCGGTGGTTGTGGGTGGCTGAAAAACAATCATCGTCATCTTCGTCGAGGTATTTGTTATTCATTTTTTCTTATTTCCACGGATTGTAGAAACCGTAGAAGTTTAATATTTACGAATTCTGTAAGCCGTAAGTTTAAAAACAAGATTTATGCCTCTTACGGATTACACAAACTGTAGTTATTTTAACTTTCGTAAGAACTTATGGTTTGTACAAACTGTAAGTGCATAGGTGTATAAGAGAACTCTATGGTTTGTAGAAACCGTAAAAGTAATAGACATTACGGTTTGTAGAAATCGTAGAAGCATTTACATTTTTTTTACTGCTTACGGCTTCTACAAACCGTAGAACATTTTTTTGTCTACGGTTTGTAGAAGCCCTAAGAAGTGAAAAAAATGCAAATGCTCCTACGGTTTCTACAAACCGTAGAACATTTTTTTTCCTGTTATGCGGTTTGTACAAACCGTAGAATAGTAGCAAATTCTTTTTCTTCTGCGGTTTGTACAAACCGTAGAACAGTACAAATTTTTTTTTTCTGCGGCTTGTATAAACTACAGAACAGAAAAAAAATTTTACTGTTCTACGGTTTGTACAAATAGCATAAAAGAAAATTTGAATTACCTACGGTTTCTACAAACCGTAGAATAGTTTGACAGTGAAAAAAGATTGGACCACTGCCGTCCTCTGCCACCAATCCACCGCAACTACCTCTACAATCTAAAATTAAACTTACAATGATGCTTACCTTCCTTTCAATTGCTTGAATGGGTGCTAAAATGATGGAAGTTGAAGTTTGTAGGTTATGATTTTCACGAACCATGAATGGAGAACCAAGCAACTAAGGTGCACTCAATGTAGATCTGCATTGGCAAACTGAGATACAAGCACTAAGAGTGGAGGTGGAGGTGGAGGGGGAGGTGCAGTGGCGTGGGAACGGGGTGCAGTGGCGTGGGAACGGGGTGCAGGCAAAGTTGAAGCAAAAAGGATGTGAAAGGTGGTGGAAGATATTATGAGATATGAAATGTTTTAAAAAGGGTTAAATGATAAATTTATCTAAACTATAGATGGAGGTGCAGGAAAATGATATGGAGGTGCAGGATGAAGCAGTCCTTCCTGTACCTCCAAGTATTTTTACAGTCACCGAAGAAACACTGGAATGAGCCCAATAGGGGTAGGCCCATGGAATGAGCCCAATAGGGGAAGCCCATTAGCGTCTGAGTTTCCCGCCACACATATGTTGATCTTCCCGCCATTGCACTCCTATTCTCACACTTCAGTCGGAGATTCCTTTCTTTCCCATTTCGCAAATTCAATTCCTCGTTCCACTTCACAATTTCGGTGGCCGAGCAAATGATTCCACAACAAGAATCCGATTTCAATCTCAATCACCTCAAGCTATATTACGGTTCGTTACTTTCACTTCCCGTCTTTTCTTTTGATGTAATTTGAACTGTTTTTCGTACTGGGTTTGACTCTTCAACGCTTTCTCTTCTCGTTTCCCCAGGAAAGCTCTTTCCTTTTGCTGATTTAGTCAGATGGGTGTCTTATGGCAACGGTAATATCACCAAATGCTTTGCTTCTGACGGCACATTCTTAATTCTAAGCTCAAGAATTACATGTGTTTATAGTCGCACAAATAAATTGATATTTGTTTTTAATCCATCTAAAATAATCGTCTCATTTTTGTTTCTCAGTTATAGAATAGGAACACACATGGCGCCTTTTGTAATTTTCGTAAATGGACAAAGTTAACATCTCCTGATTTAGTGTCCTTAAGACGTGATTAACTTCAGTTTTAATTTATATTTTTTGCGGGGATTATTTGTAGATGGGAAGCACCCTGGTTGTGATCAATCCTACTTGGGGCGAAGAGAGTTTTCCTTCACTCTGGAGAATGATATTTATCTGCGTTTCCAATCTTTCAGCAATGCCCTTGAGCTCGAAAATTCAGTCAAAGAGAAGTGCCCTGTTAAGATAGATATTGGACCTGTCTATTCTGTTGATGTAATCCTCCAAACCCTACTTACTCTCCATTGTTTTGCAAAGTACTTTTAGTTCATGCAGGAATTATGATGGCGTTTTCTTTCGTCATTAGTCTTTTTATGATGATAACTTCTATTCACTCACCCATCTGTTCCTTGTATTTTATTTGGTTCAGCCTGCAAAAAGGTATGCCTATGCACAGAGTGAAAATAATGTCTTTGCCCCAGTTGAGAGGGAGTTGATTTTTGATATAGTAAGAATTTTTCTTTCAGTCTCCAATTGAAGCCTTTAGCTATTGTGGCCTCCTTCACGTTTGACACCCTTTACTTTTTTGGGTTTCTGTAGGATATGACAGACTATGATGATGTTAGATACTGCTGCTCAGGTGCTGATGTTTGTTTGGTTTGCTGGCCGTTGATGACTATAGCAATCAAAGTGATTGATACTGCCTTAAGAGGTACTAATTTGCATCTTATATCATATTAGAGAGACAGTATAATTTTGCCATATATTCTCATTGCATTGACATAATAAGATAGCAGTACATATCCTAACATAGAAAGACCATAGGAGTGGGTGTAAATCACCAGGTGGAAATCCTACCAAATAACTAAAGTTTGGCTCATAATCACCAGTTGACTTTACTGGATGTGGTCATTCCTAAGCATAATAGGTTTCTTTTTGAAGAAGCAGGAAGAGACATGATTTCTACTTGAAAATTTATGAGGGTAGCTGTAGTCTAGGCTGTGACTTGCACATTTCATTATTTCATCATCTTAATTGCCTGACATCGTTATTGCTGGGGAGTATATGGCTTCAACAGTGCCTGAAATACCTGCTTAGAGGAGACTCGGTGCTTAAGTCCGTGTATTTGGTATTATTTGATGTTAATTACACCGATTGCATGTTTTGAGGTTCATCAAGCGTCTCTTTTGTATTTGTTCTCATACCACTTCTGATCTTTCATTGTGCTAATCTTTGTATCAAAGATTGCGATTTTCTGAAAATAGTTGGGGGAGGGATATAGAATATCCAACATGCACTAAATTTATATATACTAGCTTTGTATGCGGCAACTTTGAGCCTATTTATTTGTGACTGTACATAATCAAGTGGGTGTTATTTGGGAGTGTGTGCTTTCTTTGTAACTTTTGTGTTGACTTTTGCTTTGGGGCTACTGTTTCAGATGACTTTGGTTTCAAACACATTCTCTGGGTATACAGTGGACGCAGAGGTGTTCATTGCTGGGTCTGTGATGGGAAGGCAAGAAGGTGAGACACTAAATCAAAAGTTATCCTTTGTCTACTTCTGACCGTACACAATCATAAATTCAAATACCACCTTTACGCATACAGGTTGTCTAATGAGCAGAGAGGTGCAATTGCTGACTATTTTCGTGTCTACAAGGTAAAGTACACTGATGACAAGTGGGTTTTGAATACATATGAAAGTGTTTGTTGATTTCATATGCTGTCCAGGGCAATGAAAATAGTAATAAGAAGATTTCTTTGACGGGTGCTGCCCTTCATCCTTTCTTGGCGTAAGTCTTAATGCGAATGATTAACTTTCCGAACCAGATCTCTTATTTTATATCCTAACCTGTATTTATTATTCCAGGACATCATATACTAATGTTCTCAAGGATTATTTCGAGAAAAATCTGCTTACCGGACAAAATTTACTTGCTACTGAGGAGAGATATGAGAAGATCCTAAACATGATTCCAGATGAATGTACTTTTTTTTCCCTGTCCTTCGTATGAACATTGTTACTTTACTTCCTGCTATTATCTTACGCGATTCACGGTTTACCTTTTGCAGTTATTAATGTTGCTTCTGAACTTAGGGGAAGATGGCAAGATAGTAGGCGGTCTTCTAGTGCAAAAGAAGACATCAATGTTGTTCGATGGGAACAATTCAAACAGTTGCTGCAATCTGGAAAACATAAGGTATGTAAGCTTCCTTTTAGGAAATGCAGTCTTCTCTCTGCAATATTTGTACGAACATTTTAAAAATCGTAAGAGCATGGATCTCTTGAGCAATGTTTGTCTTGAAATTCTTGCTGTGACCTCCTACAGTTGTTACATGCTTCTTTTATTCATTTAAAGTTGATTTTAAATTGTATGCAATATTGCGGAATTTGTTGGAACTAGCATGATTTGTTGTTTCCATTCATTATTAATGTTTTCCTAATATACTTTTTGAAGGGGCAAGGGCTGCGCCGATGTGTTGAAGAGGTTGTGTTCTCCTTTACATATCCCAGGCTAGATATGGAGGTTTGTCTGCTTCCCTTTTTCCCATATTCTCTGTTATCTTTCATATTATTACCGTTTCTGTAGTCGAAGTGTATATTACCAATAACACCTTTTGGCTAATTTTAAGTTCAGTCTTCATTTTTTTTTTCATTATGATTGTTTATGTTATAGGTTTCTAAACATATGAATCACTTGCTTAAAGCACCATTCTGTGTACATCCTAAAACAGGTCAGTATCTAATATGTTTATGCACAATTTTTATTGAAATAAGTTGAATTTTTTTATTTGAGGTTTTAGAGTTCACCGATGACATTATAATCATATGGTTTTGTCTTGTGATTTTTAAAAGGAAATTTTATACTATAAAGTTTTCTCCAAGTATAAATTGTTTGATAGATTCACTAGCTTATTTAATTGTTTAGCATTACATAGTATTCTTCTTTGTTCTAGGTCGTGTTTGTGTTCCTATTGATCCAAATCGGTGCGACGAATTTGATCCTACTGCAGTACCTACCCTTTCACAGGTAAACTTATTCTGCAATGACAAATTTCTGACCTGCATTCAAGGGAGGGGAAAGCTTTCACTGGCTCAGTTATTTGCGTAGTTATCGTTAGGGATGTTCCTATTTATTAAGAGTATTTGGAACATGTATAATGAAACTTGCTCCCTTGTCCAACACATTTTCATGTGGAAAAGGGAAATATCTCCTTTTGGCAAGGCTAAAGTGGGGTATAAAGTATGCCTGTATTCCACCATTGCATTTGTAGTTTTGTACCATCAAAAGACTTTCTGAACACTTTTTGTGTCTGAATCTTGCTTGATATTGAGTTGTATGTGACTTTGCAGCTTATAGAGGAGCTTAATTATGAAGGCTCAATATCTTATACTGATGGTGAGTTAATTTTATACTTGAACAATCAAAATTTCCTTTTTGTAAAATCTTTCTTGGACTCTTCGAGCTTAGGTTATGTACATTGATATGTACCTCTAATTGCAACCTGGAGTCCAATACAAGTGAAAGTGGTTTGATACCTTGTTTGATAGCAGAATTGAATAGAACATCGCTGGGAAATGCCATTACGCTCTTCAGATCGTCATTCTTACAGCCTTTACTAAAAGCCTGCAAGGTATATTTTTACCCCTGCATTGAACTGCATTCAGTAAACCTCATTACCAGTATTATCAACCATTTGAAATAATATATTTCCATTTGAAATAAGTAATACGAGAATGCTTGGAACGTGACTCATTTTCTGTTTTTCATTTATACGCATTTTCTGTGACATTGCAACTCAAATTCATCTCTGGTGTTGATGCTGTTAATCTTAATAACTTGATACTGTATTATTACAGATTCAGCATTCAAGTATACCTATCATAACTACTTTAAATAACGAACATTGCAGGAAGAGATAGAAAATTCGTATAACTTAAAATTGCAGCAGTCAAAGAACTCCCTTGGTTGGTAGAGCCACGTATGCATGATCGGTTAGATATAGCTGTCCTGAGGTCACATTAGTGGACTCAATCAGAAGATGAAATGTTCGTGGTAATTATAAAGAAACATCTTAACTCCTACATTTTCTTACAACTACAGCAGTTCTTCCTGCTTCTGGTGAGAGAGGCAATTTATTTGAACCTTTCCATTCATCCACTGTATAAAATTTTGGATGAAAAGTTGGTGTTACTTGAAAGATAATTTCTGCGAAGGCGTAGAAATAGACGGAGAAGATATTTCCATGAATTTAGCAGTAATTTTAATGCAGCGTGTCTTGTAAAGGACTACAAGTGATTTATTAAATAGTTTCCCAGGTATCGAAATTTTGAATGAAAAGTTGATTAACATAATCACAACACTTCTGTATGAGAGTGACACTGAATTTACCTTTCTGGAAATACTGGTGCATGACCATGCCAGGTCTTGTCATGACATTCCACTGAAAAATGATTGTAATTACTCACTGTACTTAATCTGCTAGATTCTTTCAATTGCTTAGTAACTAAGGGAAAATGTCTTGTGTTACTGAGTGAGCAGATTTCAGAGTCTCTCACAACGACAATACAGTGATGTTTCTCTTAGAATTAATGTGCTGAAATTAAAATTTATGGTTTCATACAGGAATGTGTTGTAGAATTCTAAGTGATGCTCTGTTATTCTGAATGTAACTTGATAATATATTAGAATAAAATTTTAACTGGTTATAATTTACACAGGTCCAAACTATAACAATTTTATTCAGTTATGAGAATAAGATATCCTTTGCAATAGAGAGATAGAAATCACAGGTAGGTAGGTGCAACCGACAGAAAAAAGGTCCCCCCTCTCCTCTGCTACTAATACAATATTCTTGCTGCCTACTTGTACATACGTCTCCTACACTACCTCTACATGTATTGAACTACCGTTACTCTACACTACCTCTACATGTATTGAACTACCTTTACTCTGTATTTATACGATAATCGCGCACACCTTAGGGAAGGTCAAATTTGTGAATGTGCTTAATATATGTATGACAATTCTAACTTCAATCCAAATTAGGCTTCCCTTTCTTTTTTAATCCACAGCCGCCTTTATTGAGATTAATATTTGTAACATTGCAATAATTTATAAAGAGTATTCCTTTAACAATATATGCATTAATTTATTTAGTTTATTTTGTTACTAATAAGATAATCTCTAAGGTAATTACTTGAACAAATCATTGCATAAAATCTAATACCTTGATATTATTTACATAAGAATAGTTTATTATAGACAATTTACTTAAAAGACGTTTTCAATTAAAAATTAATTAAATGATTTAAATATTAATTAGTAGAGTGACTATAAATAACTGGAAAATTGTAAAACATACAAAATGGTGCAAGTGTGTGTAAAATAAATAACTATAACAATTAGTAACTTATAACAATTAGTAACTTATCGGGATGTCAAAATTCTTTTGTTTCCTTATTGTGACATATCACTTCACAATCTTTTTTTTCTCCCTTCCCATAAATAAATATAAAATAAATCAATGTTCTATTGAGTCAATATTTGTGTGGCTAATTCAAGATTCTTTTGTCCGTGTATGTATATTGATTGTTTATTATAACAACATTATTGAAGAAAAACAAAAAATTGACATTTTAAAAAAATACAATATATTCATTATAAAGAAATTTTAAATCCAATCGTTTTTTTTTCTGTATAAAAATACGCAACCTGGATTTATTAATAGTAGTTTACTGTTGTTGTTACGTCACATTGCATAACCTCCAAATCCATTGAACCCTGAATTATTATTAGTATTATTTTCTTTGTTTTTCTTTTAACCAATGTTGCTAACGATGTGTTCTCAGTGCAGATAAAATGTCGATGTTGGAGGTTATGGACAACCTTTCATGCAACCTAACACCTAGCTTAGTAGATTCTTGTGATGTCTTCCGTTTATTTATTTATTTAAAAAAATCAATAATCTGCAACACTATATTTCTAGAATAATAATAAGACTTTTTGAAATAAAAATAATTATAAAACCATATGTTGGTTGGTGACTCATGAATCCATATAGCGTGAGCGTGAAATACGCCTTACACGTGTCATATAAGCATGTTCATGCCCATGCTCACGCTGCTCCCCACTTTAATATTGCTCAAATTTGCAGCAAATTAAAGTAAGAGATAATACTAATGTATTCCATAATCCACGTTTAAACTAAATTTACTTTGTATAAATAAACAAGGTTGAAAACTATTGAATGCTTTATTTGTATTTGTATAACCGTTAATGCTGCAAAATGTTAATGAAATGATTCTAGTTGTTTGTAATTTGTTTATAAAAATGTATTAGTATATTTTTTATTCAAGATAAGGTTAAGGTTATTCTCAATCTGTCACCTCACACTCTTTCATTTCCATTTATTTAATTTTTCAAATTAAAATTAAAATATATTTTTTCATTATCAAAAAGTATTCCATTAAAAACAAAGACTAAAATATGACAGGATTTAATTTCTTATGACCGTTAATTGTCATTGTTAGATAAGACTTTTAGCATCGTGTAGCCAATCACTTTTATTAAGAGATATAATTTAAATAGGTAAATGTAAACTACTATTGTTATTTTTAACGGTATATTTTAATTTCAAAGATATGTATTTATTTTCAACATATTTTACACATGGAATGTGATCGTTCAGGGAATTAAACAACGACGACTTTTAATATATCTTAAATATAGAACAAAACTATATATTTTTTTATTAATCCTAAAACAATTAAACATGATATAAACCTTATTTTACAAATCATAAATCATTTGTGAAATTATGTTAGATTGAAAATATCATCTGCCAAATCTCGTGGTTAATTAGAATGTCTAGTTATTGTTTTGGAAGTAAAGTAAGTGTAAAGGAAAAGAAAGGTTCAAGTTTACATGAATATATTAATTATTTGCTAAATGTGCACTATTTGTATGCAAAGTTTTAGGATCACAGGGAGAATAGGAAAAAAGGGTTGAAGTTAATTAACACATAAACAACATTTTCATGTGATTTCTTTTATTATGTTCAATGAATGTCTCTAAACAAAGTCTCATTCTTAGTTGACATTATTTATTTACTGGTGTTTCCATCCAATGAATGAAAGGCTATAAAGTGTATTTAAAATTACAAAAAGAATAAACAGAAAAAAAAAAATAAACTCCTGACATAAATGAAATTCTGGTGAGTGTTCTTGTCTTCCACCATGAAAGACATATACTGCTTCTTTGAAGGAAGTAAAGTGAAGAAATATTTTCATTCCCAACCACTGGCCTTCATAATTAGTTGTTCCATACCTGCAACACAAAACAATACCAGTGTTGTAACTTTAGCATCTAAGACCATATACAATAATTATAATTAAGACTTTCAAAATACATTTATCATAATTACTGTGTTTTAAAATGTAAATTCAGTTTTTTTAATATGTGAATTAGTTTTTTCTTTCTTTTTCTAACTTTTTTAATAATAATGTTTGATGGTCTAATTTTTCTATAGTAGTTTGAATTCTCTAAAATTCACATTAGTTTGTTATTTATTATTCTTTTATTAAAGTAGAGTTATGAAAATAAGTTAAATCTAAAAAGTTATTAGTTCAAATAAAAAATATAATATAAGTTAAATCGAGTTATTTTTATATAGTCTATTTATATCATAATTTAAATGACTTTAAGTTGAAGCAATTATGAGTCTCATGGACGAATTATTTTTGTAAAATAATAATTATATTTAAAAGTTAAAATGATATCATTTTGTTAAATATATATATATATATATTGTAATTTTTATTTATATATGACATCATTACACCTAAAATTTAAATTTAATAGTAGAATATAATTTTAAAATATACATCTTATTTTTTATTTTGCATTTAAATTTATTTAATTTTTTATTTTTGAATAAATGACTTGTGCATCTGACATGGGTCAATTTAAAAGGAAACCGAAGTGAAAAATTAGAATTAGAACATCAATCCAAAACCTCCCACACGTATTTAAAATAAGTTTTTGTTTTCAATTAAACCTCATTCACATTTATATTGAATTCATTAATAAAATTTAATTTTAATTATATATTTTCTATGAGATTATCAATGTTATAGTTTCTCTAATATTTTTAAACTATCAAGAATAGAATAAATGGACTATTTTAAGATTACTTCATAGTATGAAAAAAAAATGTGTTTAGAAAATCATACAAACTTGACATGACTACACCATAAACTATCCCTTAGAATCCAAACACATTCATAGTAGGATAATAACAAACGTATCTCTAATTAATTAATTAATTGGGGTTACTTAGCTATAGTAAAATATACGGGTAGACATATATTTGTAATTTTGTTCTCGAGGAAATAAATGGTAAATGTAATATTAAACTAATATGACTAAATCAATGAGATACTTTATCTAATTGTAGGGGATGAATATCAAAATATTAATTATTATTAATTTTTTATTATATGTACTTTTACTTTCACCTTCATTTTTTTTTTAATTTTGATTCAAGAATGGTCATTATTTGTTCCGGGTAATTTTACATTAATAAATTAGTAAAACGGTAAATTTGAATGTTAAAAATGTATGCAAATCTTAATTTAGTTTTAGCATTTTAATAAATTAAAATAAAGTCTCTAAGAATAATTTTATTTTTTTATACATGTCTCTTATTTCATATAGATTCATACACATTATCATTAAAATGAAATTTAGTTTATGTGAAATATTATTAAGGTTTCGTTTATATATTTAAGAGCTAAATTATTTTTTGTTAATATTAATAAGAAGTAGAATCTATTTAAAATGAAAGATAAATGTAAAAGAACAAAATTATTTTGGAGACGTTTTATTTACTTGATATTTAGGGATTAACCCGAAAAAATATACATTTTGAAGAGCGAAAGATTATTCAGCTTTATAAATTGTGAAAAATGTGAAGAAATTAAAAATATGAAAATAAAAAAAATGTTATATTGAGAAAAATGAAAATGGTGAGATTAATATCTGGGAATCTGACACGTGTTTGGCACATTCCCCATGCCATGTAAGTTGGAGAGGAGACAGACAGGTAATTCCAGAACAGTATCTGCCACATTACTTCGTAACCAGGTTTTAGGAACCTCAATTTACCAAAACACCCTTCACACTCTCTCAGAATACCAAATACGCCACTTCGGTATAATAAGAATCGCATACCATATCCGTATCTCACAAGCGAATGCAAAGTAGAGAGAGAAAGAAGAGCCACCCTCTCATACAACTCAACAAACAACACATTCCAACAACAAAGCCTTTCAAAATTTTCACTCTTTCTCCCTGTGTCGGTGTACTCTTCTTCCGGGCCACTCGTTTTGCTTCTCCAAACGCGCTTTTGGTTGAAGAACCTCTTCTGGGATCTGAGTGAGGGGTGAGAGAGAGATGGGTGAGTTTTGTCTCTGAGTTAGATCTACGTCCTTTCATGTGGCAGTTTGGTGTTGGGATTGGAGGTGGGGCTGTATTTGGATTCTGTGTACGTTGAAGGAGCTGGGGTGGGGGGGGGGGGGGGGGGGGAGAGGGATCGTTTTTTTTTTTGTTTAAAAAAAGA
>Ga0099825_1004642_pt1 | contig 17939 bp, 7 predicted proteins | sample SiratroredBW_FD_76838 | JGI IMG/M metagenome (GOLD analysis project Ga0099825, IMG submission 76838) | Root nodule microbial communities of legume samples collected from California, USA - Siratro red BW | ecosystem: Host-associated > Plants > Roots > Nodule | place: USA: California | collected...
ATTTTTATTTTGTTTTGTTTCGACCCTATTATCTACACACCCTACAATTTCCACTTGTTAGTTAGTATCTATTAAAAATAATTTTTTGTTCTGATTGACATCTTTTGCAGTTGCTTTCAAGATAGGCAATACATGTAATCAATCTCATGAATTTGTAATCAGACACTTGGACAGGTGGGAACCCTTGAACCTAATTTCAATACCTACATTACCTTTTTTATTCTCAACAATTTGTTTGAACAAATTATTCATTTAAAAAAGCAACTTGTTTGAACATCTTGGAAAAGAAAGTAAGAAATACTAATAAAATGTGTTTGATAAGAAATAAATGATGGAAAAAGAAGAAACATGAATCTTACTTTTCTTTAAATTTGATGTAGATGAATAGTAATTATGTATTTTTTAACGAATTAATTATATTTTTATATTTTTTTTATGTTACAGATATTTTTTGTCCGCTAAACAAAAACAGTGATCTCACTTGCCAAAGGTTGTTTGTTGGATGAAATTTCAGCAGATTATCAACTATTCATAATTTATTGTTATGACTGATTGATGATAGTTTAACAATCAATTTTCATAAATAAAACAATGAATTGAAAATCTTAAGGTTGAAAAGGAAACAGAGAAGCCTACTTAGGGCCTAGAATAGAAACCTGGACACTGAAGCCCATAAGTCTCCATGATAATTTGTTGCCCTACATTGATTAATTTAAATTTTTGTACTTCTTAAATTTTGGAGAAGCAGCTTAATTATATTAATATACAATTATTGACTTGAAGTTTTAAGCATAAATCCATTCCATAATAATCTGTGTAAAAAAATGGAAATGAATGATTTTTAAATATAAAATGAAAAGTAAATTTTGTTAACCTATAAAAATCAAATGAATTATTAAACCTTATTTTTAAAAAACAAATTAATGATTTGCACGTGTTAGGGGCCAGTCACATTCACATGGAGGTTCTTCTAGTAAGTAAAGTTTTTTTAATAATATAATAATCAGCAATTATTCTAAGAATAACTTAGAGTCACAGATTAGAGAGTCACGGGCTTGCTTAACGAAAGTGGGGTCCACCACAGGCTTGCACTCATCAGGACGAAGATCTCAATGTCAATAGGATATCCTTTGTCAATGCCTATTTTTGTTTCAAAAAAAGTTTTCTTCAAAACTTTTTTAAAATAATGAATATTATTTTATTTTATGTTATGTTATATTAATTTATATTATTTTAAAATTTTTCATTTAAAAATATATATTTTATCTTTTTTTATTTAAATGATTGAGTTTTAAATTAAATTATGAATTCTATATTTTATTTAAAAATTAAGTTTTTAGATTTCATTTCACATCAATATATTTTAATAAAATTATTTTATTAGGTTCAAATTGTAAATTTATAATTCTAATTATAACTCATTTGAAAGATGTTCTAAATTCACCTTATGTTAAGATAATAATAATTTTTGACATATAATAATTTAATCTAAATTCACTAGATTAAAATATTTTATTCGACCTAACATATTTAGAAAATCGTAAATTTATTTTAAATTATTTAATACCCCAGTGATACACAGAATAATGTATTTTTTTTAGAGAATAAATTTAGTTTCGTTTTGAAAAAAAAATGTTCAAAGAATAAGGTATATTATATTTTTTAATTCATTAAGAAGATCGATAAAAATTATATTTAATAATCAAATAATCAATATATTATAGTATATTTTATTGCCTTTTAAAATAAAAATATTTAATAATTTGAAATGGATAACTTAACGTAAAAATGTGCTATTATATTAAAATTTTATTTCATATAAAATATATTTATGTTATTTTAATAAATTTTGAAAATATCTACTTCATTTATGTTCGTCAAAATTAGCATAATATATACTTGAAAGTATAAAAACATTAATAATTTAATTATTGTTCAAGTTTTACAATATTTTATATAAATATATTTTCGTGATTGAAACTATAAAATTACACTTTATAAGAAATTACTAAAAATATAAAAACAAATATATACTTTATGTCGTATAGAAAATACATTTCTACTTATACTCTATTTACCTTGCAAGAGTTATCACGTGAGGTTTTACTTTCATAAATTCCCATTATGCTAAATCATTTTTAAATATTTTTACAACTTCTCCTCTAATTAAAGGATCACTTTAAATTGTTTATTAAACACATTATGTCTTTTTAATAAAGAGAGTCTTAAATTTTAGTACATTCTAATAGAAATATCTTTCTGTTTTTAAATTTATGACACTTAGTGTAATGATGCCCTTAAATCATTCATCAAGATTAAATTAAATGTTTTTAATTTAAATGTAGTTGAATTAAAATTTTATTTTATATAAATATGTATCAAGAAGTGTGTTAATTTTAAATGTATCTCAATACCTTAAAGATTAGTCATTAATTTTCTTTCTAAGTTTTGCAACTTAAAAATGTAAAATAAATTTATTTTTTACACAAATTTGTTGGAAATACAAAAAAAAAAAATATGTCTGATAATTTGATTTGAATGACTAACTACCGTGTTTAGATAATCAATTGCATGGTTCTTATTAGATCTGTATCTTTTCAACCAAATGTGTCTGTACCATTTTCAAAGAGGTTGTTTTTAGTTTTCCCTCGATGGTGATGATGAAAGATAGGTTGGCAACTAACATGGTAACTCGGCATCTTTTATCCAATGTATCAGAGAAAAACAATAAACGTTAGAATTATCGACAACTTTAACAATCGAAGTATCTAAATAGTCATGGGTTAAAAATCAACACTGCATATTATGGTTATCCATTTTGAACCACATATGTACAGTGTGGACCACTTCTTCTTTCCCAATCTACGTCAAAATATCATTAAAATGTTGAAGCATAAAAAAAGTTGTTGAGAAGAATGATTGCAATGGGAACCCTACTGTTAACTTGAAGATGAAGCAGCACTTGACATCACAAATGGAAAATATCCATTCCTCTTTATGCCTCTCACCCTTTTTCTTTTTTAAGTTTGTGTGTCTACAAGGATAGCTTTCATTCAGATTCATAGAGTCTAAAGTCCAGCTGATAAATCGAATAACTGTTTTCAAAACAAAATAAGAAAAACTAAATAACGGTTTAATAAGAACTAATTTTGAAAGTTGTAAAGTAAAGATGAAACAAATAATTGTTAAATTTATTTTCAAAATATACTCTTTGAAAACATAAAAATAAATATCATTTGATCGTATTTTAACCCTATTTTCGGTATTTTCTGAGTCAAAGAAACGAAAATGGATGTATTCGCATTTTTTTGAAATAGAAAAGAACCAGACTAAAGTTACTTTCAAAAACTTGTTGTAAATAAATTATTTTTTAAAAAAACGCAACATAATATCTACGATAAGTGTACTTAATTTAGTTAATAAAATAAGGTATATTATCACAATTAATCAAACATAAGCTTGGCACGTCAGTAATAAAATATAAGCTTGACATGTTTCCTTGTTTTTTAAAAAAAATTAAAAGGAATTCATAATAAAAAATAAAAATGAAAGAAAAATAGATAACCTACTTTGAAAATTAGTTTATAAAAATAATCTAGTCAATGATTTTATTTAGAAATTTTTAAAAACAAAAATTGTAACTTTTCTAAGGTGATGTAATATAAGTGGCTGAAGTAATTAAAAAGTGATAAATAAATTTAAATTATATATGTTTGAAACCTTATTTTAATTAATATGTATATATATGTTTCTTTTATCGGCTATATTTTGTTTTAAATTTAAGTAGAGTGGGATAAGTGAGCTTAAGTTAAAAACTGGAAATAATGTTATGAAGGGTGTAGAAAGCATAAATAATATGGAGTTTTTTAGTTTTTAGTAGTTGTTGAGTTGAAAGATGAATACATTTCAAACGGTGAAAAAATCTAGAGGGAGGTGATAATAGTGATAAAGTGGGTGTTAATAGCATTTGGAAAGTTTCTTGCTTTCCTTTCTGAACAACATATCATTTCTTTCATTCTCTCATATTTTATTCTCATCCTTCATCCTTTTCAACTTGAAAGCTTTTAAGCTTCTTTTTTCATTGTAAATCTCTCTAAACTCTAAATTCTCATTTCTAAATCTTAAATCTCTCTACTATCTTGTTAAGAAAAAGATTAGGATCATTGCATTAGCTTTTCAATAGTTCTTTAATTCGTATGACCAATGGAAGAACATGCATGCCTTAGGTTTAACGGTTATAGAAAAAAAAAAATTAGAGTTGAGTTTGAACTAAAGGTGTTCGATGACAATGGTGTATATTTTAAGTTAATCAAGAATTTCTTGGACAGTTTAGTTTCCTCTTCTTCTTCAAACTCTAAATTTCTTAAAAAGTGTGTAAAAGATTGGTAAGATAAGCTAGTTTTAACTTCAATTTTAACTTATATTTACATGTAATAAGATGACATTAGATTTTGGAAATTCTTAATATGAAAGTTTTGGTGTAAATTGATATACATGTTAATTCTTTCGAAACTTTGAGACTCCAGTAGTTATTGAATTGACCAGGTAAGATATAATATTGTTTGTTTTAACTTATTTGAGCAAAGTGTAATCTTCGAGAATTTTTAGAGTTTAATGTACATATTGACTTATAATACTATGTTCTATTGTAAGGATAAGTTAACTTGTTTTATTCATTTTTGTTTGATATGCCCTAAAAATAGAGAGCTTTAATAATTATTAGAATTGTTAGATGTGTGTGGCTAATTATAGTGTGGGGTTTGTGAATGTGTGGGTACACATGTGGATCTTTATATCTGTGCGTGAGTTCGAGTGTGTATATGTATATATGCATATTCATTTATGAGTGAGATGAGGTAGAAAAAAAATTTCTAGTATAGAGTTGATTGTGAAAGTCTTTCCAAGTATTATTCAATCCATGTACTTCTAAGTACTTCACGTGTAAGTAAATTTTTATATATTTAGATATAATAACATTGCTCTAATATTCATCAAGTTTTATGATTCTTGCAAATATGAAAGAGTATGCTATAAGTATTTTTTTTATATTATATATGCTTGGGTTGTATGCAACGGTGAAACATGATATATCTTAATAACTATCAAGTTTTGTGATCCTTAAAAACATAAGAGTATGTAAATTGAATTGAACAAAAGTCTTGTTCCCTTATGGTAAGTTAGGACTATATGTTGATGCATCACCGTTTGATAGTGAGATGAAAGACACAGACTATGGTGGTATTAAAAAAAATATTTACCAAGTAGATGATGATATTCATAAGATATGTATAAAGTGAGATTGAATGTTACATTTGTAAGTCATATCTTATGTCTTTACTATGTTTTGTAGTACGAGTAGAAGGTGAACTTGCCTAATAATTTTTTATAAAAGTTTAAAAATAAAATTTTAATATATGAATCTTGTGAAACTCTTAAATCTTAATATCTTTAAGTGAAATTAAATATATAAAAGGTACTTTCATATGTTTTTGTTATATATTTCAAATAATTATAAAAATATAAATATTAAAATACATAAGTGTATAAGAAGTTACGTTATGATTAATATTTTTTTACATAAAATTTTACGTATAAAAAAGTTATTCTAATTTTTAATTAAATAATAAATATTTTTATAATAACTAGTAATTAGGTGTTAAAGAAGGAATTAGGGTAGAGAGCAAAAAAAAGTCAAAAATTTGTATTTGATTTAATTGATGTAATAATATAATTATATATATATATATCTAGAAAATATTTTATAAAATATATTTTAAAAAATAACTTGACTTAAAATTATTTTTTAAAAATATAAATTAAAGTTAAAACAAAATTTAAACTAAAATAAAATTATCACAAATTTAACAAATAAAAATTATACTTTAAAATAATAATTTTAAAATAAATTACTTTACAAAATATTAAAATTTAAATTCTTTTATTTTATTTATGATTTTAATATTTTTATTTTATATCTATAAAACTTAATTATTAATAAAAAATTAATGTAAATAATTCATTTTGATTTTATTCATAAACAATTATATACCTAACTTTTCTTACAAATATTGGTATCACTTATATGTGGAAATTAAACACAAACTACTTCTCATTTTAGTGTTTAGTGGGATGTGTTTTACATACTTTTGTCTGTCTTTATTTATAGAATCACATGCTTTTCGGTCTTATAAAAATTAAGAGACTCTAAAGAGGCAAGGAGCGTGCATAATTTCATTTCTAATCAATTTAAAAAAGTTTAATCTTTCATATAATGACAAAACGAAAAAAATTACAATGAAGATAATAAAAAATTTATAATGCTTTGTTTATAAGTTCGAAGACTTCTATTTCCTTGAAGTTTCTGTGTAGTTATAGTTTATATGTTTTATGGATTTTAGGATTATATTTTATCTCAAATATTGATTGGTTTTAGTTCTTAGTTTTCAACTTTTCAGAATTTTTGAATTTGTTTTCTATTTTGTTGCAGATTTTTGTTTCTCATTATTTATTTTTTAGATGATTTGCTTTCAATTCTATTTCTAAAATTTTATAAATTTTATTTTTTAATTCTTTTGCTCAAATTTTGTTTCTAATTTTGATTTAGAGAAACAACTTGGACTTTGATTGATCAAACCCACTTCCAATAATAGAAACTTCCTTAGATTTGTATATCAATGCAGTAAATGCTTCCATAATTGGCTTAAGATATTCACATCAAACTCTTTATTCATCTTCTTCTTCATTAAACTTGATGTTACTAAAGTAATTTCTTCCATTAAATGTTAGCATATGATTGCTAGACCATCTATTTTATGTACTTATTAGATTACCTAGATTACTTGATGTAAATTTATTCATAATTACAATTCAATAAAACTATCATTAAAGGTTCAAAATGTTATGTTCGACTTTTATTCTTGCAACAAAAATAATATATATATATATATATATATATATATTTGTAAAGTCTTGTGCATTCACAATTAAATTTAAAAGCAAATTCTTACAAAATCAAATGTAAAAAGACTGGATACAACCAAATTCTAACTGTTTGTGTTTTGTCCACACAGCTTAGCATAGCATACATTTAAACCTATAAACGTTAACCCATCAAATTTGCTAAGCTCTTAGAAGAATGAGGTCCCCTGAGGTTTCAAAGTAAATTCAATGGGTGCAGTTTTAAATCCACCAATGGAGTGCGTTAATTTGATTTTGAAAGATAAAATCATCATTTAAAAAATTAAACTTAAACAATTCAAAAGAATGATAATGATGCAGTTATTTTCAGAACTGTAGACTACCTTAATCCGTACCAGCTAGCTAACTGTAACTATTAAGACCTCTCAAGCAAATGGTTGAGGGCTTAAGTAAGGCCAACTTTGCAGTGGGATCAGTGGTCAAACACCCCAATTCGGGATAAACTCAAATGGATCATCATATAGGAAAGACAAGTCCAGATCAGATTCAACTCTCCATAGTCTAATTTGTCCATATACTATACATTTAAAAATAAACAAATATTCCAAAGCAAGCCCCACCAGTGGGAATCAATCACAGGCCATGATCCATGAAGTTCACGGGAGTGCTTCTCTGATCACATGCCAAGGGGTAAAGATCTTTCTGTACAGCAAAAGTGGAAAACCACCATGGTTTCAAATAAACTAACAGCGAAATTTTCCTATTGGGAATCGAAAAGCCTATCATATTTGACGTCGATTCACTTGTACTGCCAGCTACTAAAGACAACTTAGTCGGTTCACATGTCTGGTTCTCACAAAACATTAAAACTAAGGACAAATATTCTTGAATCTCGGGCTTAAAGTACACCTAACTTTTAACCCCTATATGTAACATCGCAAATTACTCCCTCTTCACACAGACTTGTTACAGTTGTAATTGAGCAATACTATTGCAAGATGAAGTCTTCTAGGTCTTCAACTCTTGCTCTTTTTCTTACCATTAATTTGCTTTTCTTTGCCGTGGCAAGTGGCTGCTTCACTTGTACACAGCCAAAGCCTAACCCTTTCCCTTACCCTAACCCTAGTCCTGCAGCAAAGGGCTGTCCCAGGGACGCACTTAAGCTGGGTGTGTGCACTAACGTGCTTAATGGACCAATTGGTGCGGTGGTGGGATCACCGCCGGACCACCCATGTTGCTCGGTGCTAGAAGGGCTTCTTGATCTTGAAGTTGCAGTTTGCCTCTGCACTGCCATCAAAGCTAACATACTTGGCATTAACCTTAACATCCCCATTTCACTAAGCTTGATCCTTAACGCCTGCGAGAAGTCGCCACCCTCTGACTTCCAGTGCAGCTAGACGCAGTTAAGCACGTCATTCTCAATTCATGCACTGCTTTCATCCATGTGTTTGTCTGTTTGTTTGTGATTTTGTGACCATTGTGTTGTTCCCACTTTTCTAACGAATGCAGTTGTACTCGTAAGTTGTAACTGTAATTTGACTTCTGTTGTTTGAATGACTTTCTAATTTTTGAAATTTGATGAATTGTTTTGTGTTGTGTTAAGACTACATTGGAAAATATTCATATTGGTCCTAAGGAGAGCAAATTCAAATTTGTTGTTACTTTCAAAATTATATTTCTACAGTTATATTTGTGTAAAACTAAGTTTGCAAAATCAAAGCTATTTCAAAACTAAGGCTTTGATACTAAGTTTTGAAGTATAGATTATCTTTTATAGTGGCGATTGTTACTATAAACTCTATTTTTTTCACTTTTCTGAAAAAAAAATGTACTGGGTAGAAAAAATAATATTAGTAGTTTGTCGGAAAAGGAAAGGAAAGTAAAGTAAGAAAGGAAATTAAATAGTGAGTTTATTGGATTAAGAAAAGAAAAGTGGAAAGGTGTAGTCTATTTATTAACGTGATAGAATAAGTTTAATTATAAATTAGTATATTTAAAGAATAATTTATAAAATAAAATTTTAAAAATAATTAAGTGAAAAAATATTTAAATCAAAATATAAATAAAAATAAAAATAAAAATTATTATAAGTTTTTAATATATAAACATTTATTTTAAAATAATAATATAAAAAATAAATCATTTCACTTGGTATCATTAAATTTATTTATTAATTATTTACTATTTATTTTAGTTATTTATCTATAAAAGTATGGCTATTAATAAAAATCAAAGGTTCACTTAAACGTATATATACATATAAATACATAATCGATTATACAATTCATGTGTCGATTATATACTCTTTCTTTGCAATTTAGAAAAAAAAAAGTCATTACATTTATTTTGTTTTGATTTTCAAGTTTATTTATTTCATTTGTGATGCTTTGTCATTGCACTGTATATTTTTACCTTTCTTTGTGGAAAAACAAACTAGGATAAGTGAATGTACAGTGAAAATAATAACAATTTCTCAAAAGTACACTTATACTATAGCGTTACTTACTATAATAAAAAGCTTGATTTGTGATGGAACAAATTGATCACAACACTTAGAAGACGTTGTAACAAAAATATTAGTAATTAAAGCCTATATATTATTGCAAAATTTTGTGATGAAAAAAATTAGTTTGTCACGTGTAACGATGTAAAATAATGAATAGGTAATTAAAAACACAACTAAGAGGAGATGAAATAGCTTTAAAAATAACCTTTAGAGAATTTAAAATATCTTTTTTCCAAACTTTTGTTGAAGAGGGTAATTTAGGATAATAATTAATTATTTTAATAGTGAAAAATAGAATTAATAGGAGCATTTAAAAGGTGTTTTAATCCTAATACAAAAGCAAAATTTAAAAACAAAATTCCTATTCTAGATCCAAATCCTACACACACAAATATCCAACTAAAGGGAAAAAAATGTAAGTACATGCATTGCATTTGTCCTACAGCCAAGATTTTATCTATCATTATTAAAAAAACACCCTACAGCAAGAATACTCTACAAACTACATAAATACAAGTAAAAAGGGTAGTAAGAATGTTAAATCAGCTAGCTGCTCCCAAAGCATCTGGATTCTTTTGACCTTTCAAAAAAACGTGAATCTTGCATCTCTTCCAAGCATATGACTCCGCAAATTCCTAAAGATGTAATATGCTCCTTCTTCAAAAAAATTCCTTGATGGTCTTCTATTACGAACCAAATAACCTGTAAAAAAAAACATCAATATCCTTCCTACCCATAGTCTACTAACCAACCATCTATGATCCTATCCTAAAACCCAAAAGTAGGTACTATCACAGTCAACATCTTACTAAATTTGTTTTAAAAATTCAAAAGGGTTTATGAACCATTCCGAAAGTGACCCTTGCACTCTAACTCCACTAAACTGAGCCCAGGTCCAAGCATTCATTTGTACTAGTGCAAAGATCTCTATCTCATCAACTTTTCCATTATTAAAGATCAATCTATTTATATGGTTCCAGATCTCCTTTGCTAGTGCCAACCATGTTCCTTTTCACACTTTATTGGCTTTAACACTGAGAAAAGGATAATAATCAATGATTATTCAAAACAATAATTTTAGATATTATGAGTAGGACAAAAAAAATACCCAAAATTTTATATTGATTCAATTGTTTTTGAATTTACATTTAATTAATCAAATTTTAGTAAATTTGTTTACTAACAATCTTAAATTATCTAATTACAAACAATTTTGTGTAACTAAAATAAAAAATAAAAATCACTTCTTAAAATCTTTAAAAATATCTATATAAGTTAATGGAATTACTTACCACAAACACAGGTGCAAAGTTAATAACACAAATTGCAAAAAAAAAAAGAGAAAATATCACTTGGATGACAAATTTATAATTGAAAGACTTAAAAGAATAATAAATACATCTTGAACAATATTTTTTTTTCAACAAAATGTAATTTGTAACACTCTCATAAAAAAAAATAACATATTTTTCTCGAAAAAAAAAAAACTGTCATTTTAAATACATCTCTTACAATATTAAATACATCTCTTACAATATTTTTAGATGTTTGAACTGTTATTAAAATGTATAATTTTCTTTTACATTATGATTTTCTATATTATAAGAAATATGAATCGTTAACATATACTATTATATACATCCCTATCAAATTATTTTATGAGACATGTATCCCTATTTAATATTATATCGTTTTTGTTATGTTAAAGCTTATGTTATTTTTTTTATTGATGCATAAGTTTACATTGATTATTATTTTCTCTTAATGATTATTATATTTTATTAATCATTATTTAATACTAGTTAAGTGGGAGATATTTTAAATATTATAATTAATATTTAAAACGTATGAAATTTAAATAGATATCTTTTATTATTGGTAATGATTATCTGATGGGTTAGGTTATTAAATGGAGGTTTAACAGTTGTTAATTAGACAAATTTTATTTTATTTTGATGGCTTGTGTAAACATTTAATTTAGAACAAAACGCAATTATGCATTTTTTTTGAATAAGGAAAAAGGAAAAGAAAATATGTTGAAGGCTGAAAGTTTCTTCACGCAAAGCATTCTTCAAGCTTTTTTTCAATGCGATTTGGACTTTATATTTTTTGGCAACGCTAACAGTGTTTTTGTTCCATCTTATGGAAATTAAAATGAGCTTCATTTTTTTTTTTTTTAACTGGAATTGATTGTAAAAGTGGTGGATCCAATATAGCAGGTTGTGTTTAACCTGTTTTACGTGAAGAGGATAAAAAAAAAAACTGATCCAAAAGTTATTTGGATTCTTAGATTTTGGGCCTGTCCTTTTTATAATTCCATTTTAGATATAATAATACTCTTCAAAATTATAATTCAATTAAGGAATTAGTTTTAGGTCCTTGCACTGTTGTGCTTTTATTATGTTAATTGTCCAGTTAAATAATCAACTATTTTAAGAAATCTTCATAATATCATCTTTACAATTTGAAATTAGAGCGTGTTTAAAATATAAAGTTTTTATATTATGATTTAATATTTTGATTTCAGAATAATTTAAAACAACAACATACATACTTTGTTAAATATTCTTATTGGATAATTAAATTTTTAATTATATTTATATTGACAATAATTATAATCCATCAATGTATTAATATAGTTACAGTTATGCGTTTATAGTTTTTAATTAATCTATATCATTTTTTTAAATATTTTTTTTCTGTTACAGTTGGATTTGGTAACACAATTCTTTCACTCTCAGTCTTCACTCAAAACCATAGACACATACTCAATCACAACTTCAAAACAAGATTGCAGAAAATTAGGAAACTTTTTATTATTCTCTAAAAACATACAATACAATCTAGATATAATTCTGGTATCAACATAAAACCAAAATTACTATAAACAACAAAATTATTAAATTCTATTTAAAAGTTATTATTACAATTGTTATTACACCTTCATATTAGAATTATCGTGATATAAGACATACACATTATTTCTTTCCCTAATTTTGTCAAAATCTAGATAGGACAAACTTACAGTAGTGAAGCAAAATCTAGAAATGAAATTTAACTTCGTCTCTTTTAACTTCATAATTCTTGTTCTATATGCGAATGACATTCTTTTCTAGTAAATATGTTAGCATTTTTTATCGAGACAAAGGAATTTGGTGATGTATTCATTGTTATAGAAATTTAAATTCATTGTCATAACTCATGGGACATATTAAATTATCTTAATATAGATGTGATATATTAAAAAGATCCGCTGGAGGTTTAATATAAATGTTTGCTCATCATATACATATAAAGTGGTTTCCAGCGTTTCACATTACGATTTTGTTTTACTCTTTAGTTCACATTATCATACTCTCTAACATGTATATGCTTTTACGTTGTCTCAGAGAAAGATTCTAAGAAATGAATGTACGTGTCAAGCAAGTTGGCATGGAAACAAGCACAAGTGACAAATCCAACGCAGAAGATGAGAAAAATGAGTTTGCAGATGATTCAGGGGAAAGTTGCTAGTCCAAATCTAGGACTAGAAAATTGTACTTTTGCTAAACTTGCTGTGTGTTTTTGTATTGTTTTGGACCTTCAATTCAGTCTGTTTTAGTTTCTGCTGCTTGTTTTTCTACATTTTCGGGAAAAGAGAAAAACTCAAGTACTACTGTTTTACTCAAATTAATTCAGATTTTGCTTTTTTCTGAAAAGTTGGGTCAGGTAAAACTTTGGGAAAATATACTATTACAGCTTTTTATCCTTTTTTTTTTCAAATTTTAAAACTTAAGAATAAACTACTCTTAAAAAAATAATTTTGAATCAGGTAACTATTAACTAACTTTAAATATTAATTACATAGGCTTAAAGATCATACCAAACAATATCCATAAATTTTTCCAATCCACATAATGTTCCACACGTGAAATCAGACTTCGATAAAAGAAAAGAAAAGAAAAAATAAAGAAGAAAAAACAAACACGTGAACCCACGGTACTTTGAGATTAAATCTATTGACATTATTTTGGATTTTATATGCACCTTATGGAGTTTGGGCATCTCTGTGTTTTTTTTTTTAAAATATTTAGTCAAATTAAATAATGAGATAATTAAATATTATTTTATTATATCTAGATTGATAAAATTATATTTCTCAAATATTTCTATTTTAAATAAGATTATTTTGGGAAGATATATTATAACCTTAGAAATATTTTATTTATATTGAACAAGAGAATAAAACAATGATATTTTTGAAAATTTATGTTAACCAAACATATTATCTCTATATATATATTTATTGTTTTTTTAAATCTATTCTTAGGATGAGATTCTCAATAAAACAATTTGGGTAGGAATGATACATTTCTTTACTAAACGCCATTAGAGAAAACTTTGGATTCGATTTTTCGAGGATATTATGCTTTACTGCATTAATTTTTCAAAATTTCAATAATGGAGTTAAATATTCATATGTGCATACCAGTAAAAGGAGCAACAAAGATCGTTTTTATAAGAAGACCCTAACATGATATAAAGCTAACCATAGTTTATAAAGCTAGCTATAGTTTTTTTCTTATCCTTAATATCTTCCATAAAACTCATGTCACTCTTGAAGATAATTATGGATTTGTGTCTAAAAGGAACAAATGATGGACTTGTGAGAATGTCAACAACTTGAAACTGTACTGGATTGGAAGATGAATGACTTGAACTTCATCCTTCGTTACTTTGTCTCGGACCAAGTTTAAAATGTTTAGTCTGCAAGTGCATAGAATTAATCATCAGCCAATAAACTTGCACTCAGTTTGCCGCAATATAATTTTGGAATAAGAACAACAAAATGAAAATCACTAAGCAGTACCACGATATTCTGCTTTTGCTACTTTGAGATGTCGTGTGTTTTTCTTGAACACCGACATATTAGATTCTATCCTAGATAGCCACAAAATCTAGTCGTGAATTTGTTATCATCTAAGTTGGGACCTCAATTGAAATCAGAAAGAGCCAATTGATTAAGCTAAGTAGATTTTTTGAGTTGTATTATGTAATGAACAATTTATTCTAAGTATCGCAATATTCTTTTTATTGCTTTCTAAGAAGGCTCTTAAAAATCTATTTACATCTTATGACCTTACAACTAGGAGGTAAATCAACAAGGATCAGTGTATCAGTTTTTATTATAGCTTTATATTCTTCTTTCATAACTTGACACCATTTTGGTTTAGAAAGAACCTTTTTCACTGTGCGTGACTCAATTGTAGATGTGATCTGTAAGTCTTTGCGAGTTGTTACAGGATCAGTATTAAGTTGAGATGACTGAGAAGCAGAATATGTTGCTAGAAACAAAAGTTGTTGAGTTAATAATATTAGTATCATTATTAATATTGGGGTATTATCATGAGTGTGGGTGAAAAGATTATAATTTACAAGAAAAACATTCATAGCTAACACAGTGATTTGAGGAAAAGTATTGGAAGAAATCTTGTTAGAATTACAAGTTGAAAGAAAACGTTTAGAAGAGAGTTTATAAAGAAAAAAAAAAAAAAGACTCATCAAACTTTGTGTAGATATATAATACATCCTGTAGGAGACAAACACTTACATCTCTTATGCTGATTGCTATATCCTATGAAAAGATACCGAAAAAAATTGTAATTAGAAGGTTGATAAAGAATAATTTGTTGAGTACATTTGTTTTTCAAAGAAGGTATAAAGAAGATTAATGAGAATTATTTCAGTAAGAAAGCACCATCCCAAAAATGAATTGTAAGAAAGACATTGACAAGTTGCAACCAGTTTCAATTATATGTTCACGTTTTAATTGAAGTCTTTAATTCTATACATGAGTGTGAGGATAAAACAACCTAAATTGCATACCATGGTAATCAGATATTTCATAAACTTTGTATTATTTTGCATTATCAGGCTGGAGAGCTTTTAATTTAAGTCCTAATTATAATTCAACAACAGTTTTGAATTTTATAAAAATGGATTTATTTTGTAAAAGAAATATCCAAGGGCAACTAGAAAATTTTCTAGTGTGCGTGTGCGTTTTAAAATTTTGATATTAATTAAATAATAATAATATAAATTTATAAAGGAACATGCACGTAACTGGAGATAAATTTAAACAGTTTGATATTAGCATCCTCAAATTTTGAACTCACCCTTTAAAGAGAGTGTTCATTCCGCATTTAGAAATATATCAAATCTAATTTTTAGCCATAAAATATGTAACTTCACCATTCTAGATATTTTTGGGGACAAATTTCAGATCTGTGAGTCAATGAAGTAAATACAAGTTCAACTTAATGTTGCTAGGAGCAGCTATGCATCAACTCAAAAAACCATTTTCCCAAGTAAACATGCTATGTTCTCATCTTTGTCCTTTACCTTTTATGTCTAAATACCAGCTTTCTCATAACTTGACTCTCTTCTCTCTCTTTCTATTCTCATATGATAAAAGGTGAAGTTGTAGCATATTAAAATGATTGTACTTAAGAGTATTTTAATTTCTCTAATCATCTTCAATGGATACACTTTTTATGAAGACATTTGTCACTGAAATAGTGTAGATTGAAATACCTTACCTATTTCTTTTTAAACGATTTTTGAATGAAGTAAAAATTTCACTAACAATAGAGTTGGAAATTATAATTTTCTTTCTCTTGTGAATCACTAATGTTACATCATATTGCTTGTGTTTTTAAATTACTTATGGTTTTAAGGGTTGTTAGAATACGAGGTGGTGGTAATAAAATGTGTAATATAGTAGAAAATATGATGGTATAATTAAAAAAGAAAAAGAATAGAGTCATAATAAATAAATACATATAAAATCATAATTGTAAATTATATATATAATACATATTTCTTATATATATATATATATATATATATATATATATATTCTTATTTTAGAGAGTAATTTGATATATTGTGTGTGCTCTATTTTAGGATAAATGAATTTAATATGATTAATAATATATGAGAAAATTAAGTAAAAAAATATGATACGTATTTTTAATGTCTGTTAAAATTTTGTTGTTCATTACATGTAATGAAATATGTTATTTTTATTTAGATTATGTTTTTTATAATATATAAGAAAAATCCTATCAATTATTTAACTCGGAACGCTATATATGATCAAATGGGCATGTCTTTTTTATTTTGAGTTTTTTTTTTTTTAATTACACACGACAAGTTAATAACATATAAATTTTAGGTTTAAGTTTCTAATAAAGTTGTTCAACCGCAAGATCACAAAATCTGTAGTCATTAACTCTAAGCTTTAAAAAAATATAATATGGCCTTTTAGTGGTGATATGAAATTAATTTTAAAAGTTACGCAGTTTAAGAATTTAATAGTTTTTATTGTTTTGTTAAGAATTAATATTTATTGTTTTGTTGTTAGAGGATTAAAAATTATAAAAGAACCAACATATTAATTAAATAATAAAATATAAACCCATCTAAGCTCAATTAAAACTTGATAAGTCGGCATATTGTCAGACACTCTACATTCATGTTAAAAAGATATTTCATATGATAAGAAAACGACAACTCTTTGAATTATTGTCCATCACAGTGGTGTGAGAACGAATCATCTTTAGTTCAAATAAGTTAGAAAAATCAATGAACAAATAAAAGAAAAACTTAAATCAATTGCATTTTATTAATTAATTTATAATTATACAAATTTTAACCTACTCTTATCTCCACCTAGGTGTGTGAAAGGTTAGATAATATGACAGTTACGTGTGAGCTTTAACTTTATGGGCCGTATTGTACAGATACAGATCCAAATCCAATCATAGTGTAATGATAGATGTAGGTAGGTCCATCTAGAGTGGGCCCTGAGATTGTGGACAACATTTCTTAATTTGCTTTTGCTGCGCACCAACGCCTGTCTTCGCCATTGTCCCATTGTACTATAGCCCAATATCTATGGTTTAGAAGGGAACTAAAAGTTAAAAAGCTATGGTATACAGTATCTTTTCTATTTTTTTCTTTACAAAACAAATATTTTTTTAATCTTATTTCATATTTCTTTTATACAAATTAAAATGTCATTTTTAATTATAAATACATATCACATTTATTAGCTTTTTTATGTGATACATTCATAAATTTATGAAAATATATTTTTTTTAACTAAATGTAACATGTCAACATGGACTGGTATGATAATATACTTAAATTTAGTTTTTACAAGATGACAAACAGTCAAAAGTTAATTTATAAAGAAAATAAAATTAAAAATTATCTATATATATAAATAATAAAAGTATGTGTAAGATTTAATCTAAATGATAAAAGTAATGATTGTACGCTTTTTGGGAGACATATTCGTTTTGAGCGGTCATAGAGATATTAAGAGAATAGAGATCAACAACGAGATTATATAAAAAAAAAAAAAAAAAAAAAAAAAAAAAAAAAAAAAAAAATAAAAAAAAAAAAAAAAAAAAAAAAAAAAAAAAAAAAAAAAAAAAAAAAAAAAATAAAAAAAAAAAAAAAAAAAAAA
>Ga0099825_1004645_pt1 | contig 17927 bp, 9 predicted proteins | sample SiratroredBW_FD_76838 | JGI IMG/M metagenome (GOLD analysis project Ga0099825, IMG submission 76838) | Root nodule microbial communities of legume samples collected from California, USA - Siratro red BW | ecosystem: Host-associated > Plants > Roots > Nodule | place: USA: California | collected...
ATATATAAATAAAAAAAAATATATATATATATATATATATATATATATATATATATATATATATATATATATATATATATATAAATTAAATTTCATAATTTGGATCTCTTTCTCACCTTAGTTACAAGTGTAAATAAAACATCTACGTTAATTGTTCACTGATATTTATAGTTTTGGACTATAATTTGTAAAATAAAAAAATGTTTTGCGACAGTGTTGGATTCTGTAGCTTCAATATGTAGCTTCAATATGGTCATCTCAATTCAATAAAGAGAATGACTTACCTTAATTAATAAAATCATTTATAAATGATATATTTATTATTATTTGTATGTTGCCAAATAAGCTTTAAAGTATAATTATTCTATAACGAAAAGTAATATGGATTAGTTAAGCACATGTTTAATTTCTGTCTTATATTAAAACTTGTTAGATAGATGACACCGACGAGTGATTTCAGTATCTGACTCAATGACTTTGAAGAAACTTCCGGTAGAATAGAAAAACTAAAAAATGGCTATCAAAAATATTTTTTATCGATTAAAATTTGTTGGAAACTATATAATTACTAAATAAGACAAAAGAAGCTCACATAATTTTATAATTGTAAACAAGTTTTAACTAATAACAAAGTATATCGAGTTTCATATAAACTTTGTAATTAAAAAAATAAAATTTGGATTCAAAATGTGACAACTGGTATCTTTTTTGTATAATATGTAATACACGTGCTTCATGTGTTTCATATTAATTTTTTAACCCAAAATATCGTGTGTAGTTAGAATCTTCAATGATATGGTGTTTGATGTTGACAATGATTAAGAAAAAAATAAAGCATGTTTTTTACCTACATCACTTTAGATAGATGCCAAATATTATTGAAAAGAAAACAGTGGTACTATAACATCTATTTAAAAATTAAATAAACATTTGACAAATTTATTTTAATAAAATAATATTATATATATATATTAATAATTTAATCAAAAATGAAAAAATGTAATTAAAATATTAATATAATAAATTGTTAAATGACTTTTATTTTAATGGATGTGAAATTATCATTATTTAAAAAGGTATTTTTGGGCAGAAACGCATAAGCTAAAGTCCGAGACTATTTAAAACATTCTTGATGAATAGATGTTTAAAAAATTTGGAGAACAAAAAGTTCTTATAAGTTAAAAATCTCAATGATATAAAATGTAAAGAGTATCAAAACCAGTATCAAGGCCGAATAATAATTTCTAGAAAGATAAATTCATAAATTAAAATAAAGTGTAACTGGTTGACAATAATAAAGTAATCACAAATAAACAAGAACTAAAATAATTGAATATAATGATTTTACAACATTTTTTATGATGTCATATTTTAGTGTTCTTTTTTTTTTAAACTAGTTTTGTTCCAACACGGAAATCTGATAAAAACTAAATTTTTACAATTGTTTACTTTATTTTTTTTATAAATTCAGAAATTAATTTAATATAGTATACATTTTTGTTTTTAAAATTCATCTGAAATAAAACTGAAATTTTAAATTTGAGAATTGATTACTTATTCCAATATGATTTTTTTTATAAGACGTACATTTTAAGTTTAAGATTGATAGATGGTGTGATAATCAATGGAAGTTAGTGTGTTGACTTTTTGGATGATGAAAGGCAGAACATCAAAACATTATTATAAGACCAAATAATTTATTAGCCAACGGTTTTGTTATAAGAGTGAGGAAGAAGGAAAGTTGGCAGCATGGTCTGTTCTTTTTTTTTTTTTTTCATAATCAGTTAACCTTTTTCTCCAAACATGAAAAGCAAAAGCATCTGTTTCTGCATCAGAGGGCGCAACAGCAAGAGAAAGGAAAGGAAAGTGGAAGATTTAGAGAAACATGTGAAGCCTAATCACAAGGTGAAAACCCAAGGGTGTGATCCAAGAACCTTTGTTGGTGATGGTGGTGAAATCAATTTTCATGGAGGCAGCATAGTTGCTAGCAATGAGACAGGAGTGGCTGCTGCTGAGATGATTGCAGTTCATATGTCATTGATGAGTAGCAATGATGGCCAAGATGGAATCTGCGGGGAATCTGGGGCAGATGGTGGTGGTGACTGAGATGTCATAGTCAAATGTTTCTGATGCACTTCATTAAATGTTTCTTTTTGGTATGGTCCTTTAGTTATGGTAGTTATATTTTAATGCTATTTATTATCATGTAACTACCTGGGAGCTATCATTCTTTTTCATGCGAAGTTAACTGTAATGCTTGATTGCATAACAATAATATTTAAGGGTTTTTTTTGTTTGTTAAAGAAAAAAAACTTTTTAACTAAATATATGTTTAAAAATATTATAACATTTAAATGAATTCTAAATAAAATAAAAAAAGCTTGCAAAAATATATCTAAGTGTTACTTATTCGTTAGAAAGAATAATTTTATAAAAATGAAAGAGAAAAACTATTTTATGGAAAACACATTTTGTTTTTTCCACCAAAAGATCGTTCATATGAAAACACTATCTCACCTTCAAAAAAAAGTCTAAATTTCTCTCCAAGTAAGTTTCAATCAACAGTTACTAAAGGCGTGAATATGATTTTTTAGAAAGATGCATGAATATATATTTTTTATCTGTTGGAATGGAACACAGACCAGGGAATGTTACTCTTTTTTCTCAAAGAAAATTCCTTGTAATGGACATCCATAGCAGAAGAAACAGCATCAGATTCCCCATAATATTGCAGCCCCCACCTAATCTTGAACTTTTACAGTGGAGAATCTTGTTCACATCCAGTCCTTGTCCTCTTACTAAAGTTAAGAAGTTCCTTCGTGTACGTAAGAGTGCCCCTCACTTTCCACTAAAATCTATCTCTTATTCTCATGCACCAAATGAGTGAATTAGCTTTATGGCACGTACTCATTCCAGATGGCATATAAATGGATGAAGACTGCAAATTATAATGCTTTTCTTCTGAAATATAACGGTGCATGGTAAAACGGTCCGTGGATGTGGTAAATTGAAAAAGTAGAGAAGGAACAGGACATTAACATTTTAGCATATTTTGGCTCCAATCCCATTTAATGTTACTTTGAAAAGCAGGATTCCCTTCACCACATTAACATTCATGTGGCAGTTCCACCATCCACATTTTGTTAACAAAGGTAAGCCCCAAGAGAACCAAAGCAATTTATTCAATATCTACCTTCTGAATGGAACTTGGAGAAAGCAGCAGGAAGAGCAGACTTTCGTCTTATGAGAGAGTGGCAGCCATAAGCTTGGTGGTTCTAGCAGTGGCTTCTCCTCTATATATGGACCATAGACCAGAGAGTGAACTAGATGATGATCAATCCATAAACTTTGCGTTTTTGTTGCCCTTGCTGCTCTTTGTATTGATTTTAGCCATAGCTTTATCAGCTTTTCTTGACCGGAACTTCATCAGGTTTGATCGCCACTGGATTCATAGAGTTGGTGGTTCTTCTGGAGGTATTGTTTTGATTCTTGTCGTCCTATTTCTTGTTTTGAAGTGTAAAGCGTCTGTGTAACAAGCTACCATGCTCCAACTATATAGTAAGATATGCAGCAACGTCTTTTTGTGTCGTGTTTATGAAGAAACATATGAAACCGCTTGGTATTTGGTTATTATTTAGAACATCCTTTGTTTTTATTTCTTATAGGATATATAACCGCTACTCCACGACAAGACAGAAGAATGAGTTCACAGCAGTAAAAATAATGTACGAAGAGGAGCCAAAGCATATTTGTGAGCCTTAAACAACCAAGATTATAAATACTGAATTTTTTCGTTAACGGCTTGTTCTTATTACATAATACACTTTTCTTGTAAATAACCATGTTTTGTTAGTTTAACCACACCACTCCCAGAAGGCAACGCTAACGTTATGTTTGCCACTGCTTAAGAATAGACAAACCAGCCAACAGTTGACCCACCTTCAATGCATGTTTTCATCAATTATTTCATAAAGGAGAATTGAAAAATTATTTCATAAAGGAGAATTGAGAAAATACACAGCGAACACACAAAATAAGGATCCAAAACAATAGGGAATTACATCACATAAGAAAATGCATACCTGCTATTTCTGAACCACAGACGGGGCGTAAGGAGGGTTTAGTACCATGTTACTTTCAAATGGGTGAGCGAGGGCTTCGTATTGTCAGCTATCACTGCTGGTTTCTTAAGCAACCTTTACTTTCACATGGATAGAATTCAAAGATAAAAAGAATGATCACCTTTACGGCGCTCAACTGTTCAGACAAGCACTTGTTTGTGACATCCGTTAATCAATACAGATGATCATCCATATCTACGCTAACAAATATCCGTTTATAAGGGTAAGGGGGAGGGATTACACCGTTTGTCTAAGGCAAAGTCCAGAAGAAGAATGCGTATCTCAAATGTTTACACTAACTTTAAAACTTGACAGAATACCCGACATAATCAATATCCTTTTATTTGGGGAAGGGGGAGGGATTACATCATTTGTCTAAGGCAAGGTCCAGAAGAAAAATGTGTATCTCAAAATATAAATGTCAGTACATGATAGAACAATTTACAGCATAATCAATGGAATACTATGGCAAAGGATCAGATCGCCTATTTACAACCAAGACAAAAGGTTAGACTATTTTAGAATAAAATATGTATCAACAAAATTGAAATATAAAATTTACAAGAACACAAGTATGGGAACGACAATTTATTACAACAGTCCGAAAAAGATAACCTGATTTCTATTCTATATATGACAAACATACAGAAACAATAACAAGTTCACCATTTACAATACATTGAGGAAATAACCAGATTTATTACCAAGTGTCTTCACTTCAAATGAAAACCACTAGTAAAATAGAAGATCCTCGGTTATGTTTATGAAGTTGACAAGCTGCTGAATATACGCTTCAAGCTAGGACATGCTGCACGCAATCTTCCCATGCTCATTGAGCTAATCTGTAAAGCACAATAAAATATAACAATTAATAAAACAACACATTCCATCATGTATGAAAAGGTTAATAGGCTATAAGTAATTAAAGAATAAGTTCGCACGCTACTCGTAATCACTATCACCTTCGGACAGAAGCGAACATCAAGAGTCTCCAGCATAGTGCATTTGGATATTGCAGCCTCTACTGCTTCTTCATCAATGTTGCAAGACTAAAATATCCAAGCCACTCCAAAAAGGTTAGTACAATTAATAAAGCAAGGAACTTATGGTACAGTAACGAATCAATAGATGTGTTGCCAGAATTAGTATAAATTTAAGATGAATTCCCAATTGTCATGTCACTCATCTCAAACACTTTCATTCGTGCTTAATTTCAAGTGGCCTAGGGCCAACCCTGCATGCAAACATTTTTTAAAATAATTTTTGCATTCTAAGAACAGAGCCCACGCAACGGAAAAATTTCACATGATAGTTTATGACAGCTGTAATGCATAAAATCTAAGACACAATGCCTAAACATGATCAAGCACAGCTAGAATAAAATTTGATAGCAAGAACTAAATATATAATGAGTGCAACAATCTATTTCAATTGGAACAGAAAACAATTACCTGGAGGAATAGACTTGTCAATCTTGGGCAATCTAGCTTCAAAACTTCCAAAGAATAACAATTGCTGAAAAGAAAAGTTTAAACATTAACACTGTTAGGAGTGATATAATTTATCTAGAGATAAGAAGGAAAACATAACTGTTCTATAAAAAAATTGAAGAAGAATTATGTTAGAGTTACAGAGGTCTATCTATATACAGAGTACAAGAGATCCTGGGCCCACAGCCAGTCCATACACATAAGGGAGTATTTTTCAAGAGAATGAAAAACTTATGTGTGTGTGTATATATATATATATATATATACGGGAAGGACAGAAATCAACCCAGTTATTAAAGTCAACCATACCTTAGATTAAGCCAGCTTAGGTTGAGACAAGCAACATCAACCTCTTTCAAATTAGTTGATAGAGAAAGGTTTAAAAACAACAAACAGGAACATTGTGCCGTTAATGGAATGAAAACTTTCCGAATGTTCAGACATCCCACACAGTTTAAGTTCTGCAGTAATCGAGTGGGTTGCTCACTTAGCTCATGGACATTTTCATAAGAACTTGTAATGGATAGCACATTTACACCAGCAATATGCCCACGACTACATCCCCAATTTAAGTCATGCATATTGGCACAGCCAGTCAAGTTCACATGTGTAAGGTGTGTGCAGCAAGAAAGAAGCTCCTCTATAGCAGACTGACACAGTGTTGCATGAGACAAGTCTAACTCCTGAAGTGCTGGTAAAGCACCCCTCTTGTAGAGCGGTTCAAGTGCCGAGTCAGTGAGATATTTGCATGCCTGCAACTTTAATACCTTCAAGAAACAAGGAATAATACAATCAGAAAATGGCAAAGAGAATATATACACAAAGGTAAATTAACCATTTTATGGCCAATTGTCCAAGTACTGATGAAGATATTGTATTTACAATAACATTAGATTCGATTCAACAACATAAATATTTTCTTTCACACTTTACCGCATCCTCCTTCTCTCTCTTCTTCTCTAATCATTTTATGTAATTTCATAATTTAATTAGCATGTTCGAATTAGGCTAAATTACTCATTTGGTCCCAATACTTGCATCATCAGCAAACCAGTAGGATCAAAAGAAAACACATTTGGTTGCCCTTGCATAAAGTTATGCTATACCTGGAGAAACATCATGAATAACACTAGTACGACCAAAAACACGGCAGATAATGGAGTAATGGTTCATCTGGAAAAATGATTGAATGAGAAATCTTGTTTTCAAGAGACAAGTAGGCAATGATAACTGCATCACCCAAATGGGGAACTAGGAGATCTGCATTAAGTAACAAGGCTCGTGCAATCTTAACTAAATGTCTATTTTTCCTTTCTAATATTTCTATTTTACTGCGGTGCATGGAGACATATGGGTTGACTCTAATATTTCTATTTCTATTTCTCTAACAATATTAAATGAGGATATACTAATTTGAAATGGATGAAACCTGACTCACTCCCAAAAGCTAGATTAAGGGAGGAGTATTGCACGTGACTTATGAGGGGCATACTGACTATATTCCTAGCCAATGTTGGACATCTTAACAATAATTAATAAAACTTAATGATTATACAATAATCTCGTGTCTAAAATATACCCAGCACCCAAATATATTATTATCAGTTATTTTATACTTTCAACTTGCAGGTAAACCCAATTAATATTACACTTTTGTTGTATTATTAATAAATGAAAATACGTTTTAGGATGAAGACAAAAACCTCAGCTCATATTTCTTCTTAAAAAATAAACTTTAAGCCTAATTCAATTTAACAAAAACTGACTTGTAAGGTGATATTTGCATCCACTTGGGCCATCTCCATTGCAAGAGTCATTATAAGAGGTTCTAATTTACTTTCTTTTTGGGTTTTATTGTGTCACATCACTTTTAAGACCCCCTTGTAACTTTTACTCTAACGGAAGAGTCTCGTAAAACCGGCACTTTAATTAATGTTTTTTTTTTTTTGTGGTTAATATTTTCAAGATAGAAATATATTGTTTTATTCTTATGACCCAAGATCTTAAATTTTATGTCATGTTTAGCATACTCCAATGAGGTCTTGTAATACCCTGGTCTTAAAATTATGACCCTGAGAATGACGCCTACAATGGAGATGCCTTTATATACTATAATTTGATGACATCTCTAGACAATGGGGGATGTCCAACATCTTAATGCCAATAACTATACATCTCAAGCATAGGAATAAATATTTATAGGTAGCCCAATTGTAGACAACATGATAGGCCCAAGAAACTTTACTAAGATAGGGTTGGATAACATCTTAGTAAGTGGACCTTAAACCTTACTAAACTTCACAAAACTATTTTATAATAAAGGTGAGATTTATACTCACTTGTAAACTATAATTTGGTATTACCTCTAGTGAATAAGGATCTCCAACAATTACAAACCTTAAGGGTAAAAACAAGGAACAAACCTACTCCGACGTGGACATAATACTTCTACTTATTTATTTGTGCAAGTGAACTCAAATAATATCACAATTTTGTTGAGTTAAATAAAAACAAATTCACATTTCAGGAAGAGGACAATGAGCCCAACTAATTATTTCAAAAAAGATTAGAGGACAAGGGACACATGCACACACAGCGGACTGCAATTTCATTAGCTGTTTATCAATTTGGCTCTCCTTTCCTTCAGCGTGTGTGCTGTGGTGTCACTCTACTATCAGTGTATACTTCAAACAAATCACATACAGGTAAAAATATGAGCACGAAAATAAATGGCAACTCTAACCTTTAGCTGCGTACAAGACTCAAAAACAGGCTGCAAATTGACCAAAAAAGTATACGACAAATCCAGTAGGGTCAAATTTGGGAGCCGCTGCAAAGAACAAAGTCCATCCAAACCAATTGATGAGCATGACATCAATATTAATGATTCAATCAATGGGCATGAGGCAGTTGTTGCAGACAAGCATTCATTAGTAAGTTGGCTGTGTCAAAAACATAAACATCAGTCCACATACAACCAGGATGCCAAAGCAAATAATAAGTGAAACCTCACCTGCAAAAGGAAGCATCCAAAGATGTCAAGAGAGGACAATTAACTGATGCTTCAGACAGTACACCACATCCTTTCAGCTCAAGTGAGACCATAGCCATGGCTTCTATGCTGAGTATATTTAATTTTGGACATATTCCTAAATTGAGAGATCGAAGACCAACCTAAGAAGCAGACGAAGTAATGAATTTAGCAACTATATCATACATACCACAAACATTACTATGTGCATCTAGTCGCAAGCCTTAACCCAAAAGCAGCCCCTTTGATTGGAATGTGCACAAACTTGACTTGTTCTTAAACCATGAAACAGCAAAATCCACAGGCAGATTTTATGTTAAAGTTCAGTTTCAATTATAGATTTAACACATTAGGTTAAATGATTAAATTAAAAAAGCATAGGAATTAAAAAAAAAAATTCAACTCGCAAAATCTATTCAGTAACTAAGAAATCAACAATACAACTTACCGGACAAAAGGATGCTCTTTCTAAATGATCACAACCATCCAAAATCACTTTCTCAAGGTTAGGGCATGTGAGCTCCAGAGTAGTGATTGCCCGACAATCAGCAAGGGAAAGACTGACTAAAGAGGTGCTGAAGAACCGAACTGAGGTCAAGCTCTAAATTCAGTATAACACCAAAGTTCAGTAAAATCCAGTACATTTCACCAATAAAATCAGCAATAAGCAAAAGCAGGAATTCAAAGGAAAATAATCTCTCACAAGTGCAACCAGCAGAAAAGTTGAGAGGCATAATCCAACATAAAATTATAAATGATATGAAACACCTACTAGATATGTGGCCCCTTAAACACAAGTAGAATATGATATATAGCACCAATATGTAGCATAAAACCACTGTGATTTTCAGTATAGACTACTAGCACAGACCACGGACAAGAAAATTGATCCAGCATGTGCCACAAAAAGGGGGACATATTTCAAAGTACCTCACAATTAGCAAGAACTAGTGATTTCAGCATAGGGCAACCTCCAACATCATTAAAAACATCACATATAGAGTTTGTCAAAGATTCACACTCTGAGAGGTCCACTTCTTGTAAAGATTGGCATTGCAGAGCTAACGTGGTTAAACTTTCTTGCTTTTGCAATGCTAACTTCTGCATCACCACAAAGTCCATCCTTTACACAACCATAGAATAAATGGCATGACTAAAAAACTGCAGACTTAATTACAAGACATACTTGAAGTGAATTTGAAGTGATATTGATACGATGAAGTGCAGGACAGTTTGATACCAGAATATTAGAAAGCATCATAGTCCTCAAGTTCAAATCAGCAAACCTGACAATTAAACAATTCAACAAAATAAATTAGAAAAGACATACCCAAAAATAGGAAAGGGTTGTGGAGTCAAACAACAATTAAACAAGCAACTAAGAAAGGCAAAGACCAACAATATAATTACAATACTTTTTCCAGGGTGAAAGATAAAAGAAGAAACATACTTGCGACAGTGTACCAATCTAATAGTCTGCAAACGGGGAAGATCCAAAGACACTGATGTCAACAGGCTACAATTATCAAGCTCCAAAACCTGCAGTAGCAGAGTGGCAACATTGGTTCTTTCTAGAAGTCTACACTCAGTAATTCAGACACATTATTAATTTCTAGCATCTAAGACAAATAACATACCTCCAACATATCACTATGAGCTATTGCAGCCATTGAGGCAGAAGTGATCCCCTCACAACTATGAAGCTTTAGAACTGTCAACATCGGCAGTCTAACAGACTTCAAATAAAAAACAAACAAGTGAGCAACCATGTCAAACAAAGTCATATACTCTTATTTAATCTATATGTGCAAAGTGATAACAGACTCTATAGCACACCTCCAAAGATATGTTTGGGCAGTATGATGCATCGAGAAAACTAAGGTTAGCACAACTCGATGCTATTTCACGCAGAGTTTCATCACTGACACAAGAACAGTTTGACATGTCTAGTGAGACAAGTTGAGGACATGAAGTTGCAGCAGCTCGTATTGCAGCATCAGGAAGTTTGTGGCAAGACCCTATATCAAGCTCGTGCAAAAGTGGACAATTGAGCACAACCTGTGCCATGTTACTGCGCTTCAATGACATAGTTTCCAGTTGTGGGCACCTGAAAAAACAATAAATAATCAGTATTCAGTTTATCAGCAAAGTGGCCCCTAAATGTCAGTTAAACCACAGCATATTTACCTGACTGCTATTCGCATCACACGGCATTTTGTTAATTGAAGATGACACAATCTGTCATGATTTATAGTTATCTCTTGAATGCCATTACCAAGTGTAGAATCGTTGATATTCAACTTTTTTAACATAGAACAATCAGCTAAAGCATGGAAAAAAGTATCAGCTATTTGTCCTCTTCCTAATGTAAGAACCTCTAGATTCCTGACAATGAAGAAAACAAATCAGAGCTGGCGATCAGCACATAAATTGATTGACTGCAATACCACATGTAGAATACCTACCGTAATGAAGAGATGGCCCTCATGACAAGCAAGTAAATAGCAGAACCAGATACGCTCAATGCTGTGGCATTGGGATAACGCCTACACATGTCCTCAACTGTAAATCCATATTGAGTTTTAATAAGCACATTTAGCAAACTTTAAATGAAGCAAGACTTCTGCTTACAGTCATCAAGTATGTGCTATGACATTGCAATAGTGCCCTAGTAGCATGATGCAGATGGAGGCCACTAAGATGTTAAAGTAACCCAATTGTTCCCCCATTGTCTGACTTTTCCATTCCAATTCTTACATTTGTAATTTTCCCAACATATGTTGCATCAGAAAACCCTGCTCTTACATATTTAAGTAAACCTCAGTTCATCTAATTCACTGTTCACCCTCATAAGCTAGGCTCCCTATCCACTCTCTGTTGAAGAACAATAGGTTCATTGTTTTTTCTTTTTCATTTCCATCAACTTAGTTCTGCTGGTCAACTTACTATCCAATTTCAGACTATAACTTATGACTAATGAATATAGCTTTAATTTAGTTTTTATTTTTTTAATTTTACAACCCTTACAAGCTTGAGCTCACTACTCACTCTCTATTGAAGCTTGAGGGTTTGTTCTTTTTTTCAGTTTCACCCACATACACTGTTGATCAACTTAGTACTTTCAATTATCAGACTAACTAATGAATATGGCTTTAACTTCAGATTTTATTTTTTTTTTAATTTTACCATTTATATGTATATTACAAAATATTTCAGTTGGATCTACAATCTGGGTAAAGCATTCATCCTGTTATAGCATTCATTCAGGGATTTGGGACCAGTTATTTTGCACAACACTCTAGGATTGATAGATATGCTTCCACTAGTAGAAGGCTCACCTACGGGCACAACATAAAACTAAAAAAGAAAAGAGAAAACAGCTTACTACAACATATATACAGGCTCACATTGTTCGACAGAAATGTTCCGGTCTTCAAAATCCAAGCTTTTCCAGAAATCTTCATGAGCACTTGCACTTCGCCACTGTTTACAAACCCTGGCAGCTTTGCAAAGATTGGGATGATCCAAAAACGAGAAAACCTAAATTTCACATACAGCAAAAGAGAACATAAGAGTTCAAAGAAAAAGCACACCGGGAAAGTAAAAATTCAAAAAAAAAAAAAAATTACACAGTACCACAATAAGTGATAGGCACTTAGAAACGAGAAATTACCATATGAACCAAGTCATCGGTGAGATCCATTCTGACCTCTGCATCTTCCACTTTCAAGATATCACTATCATCTCCTTCACCGTCTTCCACAATGCTCGAATCAAAGTCATTCTCCTCACCAGCGCCCATCAACGCAAATGTATCACAACAAGTCTCACCGCTGGGTCGAAGAGAATCTTTAATGTAGTCATAATCTCCATATTCATTAGAAGCACCGCATTTCCCTGCATTCGTGGAAAAGTAACGCTCCCTGCAAAAAAAGGCAAGCACTCATCAATCGCCAGAGAAAAACTGCAAGAAAGGGAAACGAAAGAAATACATTCAAGAACAGTTTCCACTTTCAAAACCAAAGCTCGCAACCCGCAACATAACGAAAGTGGACTGACACGTCATCACCATCACCACAACAATGCACACACTCAAGAAGACATTCACACGCTCGTTTTGCGACACTCACTCGAAATCGGCGTAGAACTTGGCGCGCTTGTGGCTCAAATCGCGGCTCTCGGCGCCGCCTGCGACGGTGCTGTCCGAGCACGCGGCGGCGCTGCACTCGCCAGGCCACGAGAGCAATGTCTCGGCGCGCGGCGACACGGGCGTCATCGCGAATCGTCCATCATCGCTGCTTTCGCTAGCGTCATGGTTGGAAGAAGCGGCGGTGGCTCCAACGGCGGGAACGACATCGTTTTGAGAAATGTCCTCTTCCTTCATGAGGTTTAGGTTTTCTTGTTCTTCCTCAGTGAAGCATAGAAAGCACCAAAGCTTCATGCACTTGAACTTGGCGATGGCTGGATGTGGATCCTACGCATTTGGAGAGGAAATTTGGGAAAACCCTAAACGGCTGAAGCAGAAACGATTTGGGGCAGTGAGAAAAATTGAGGAGAGGAGAGAGAAAAGGAAGTGAAGAGAGAGAAAGACGGTGAAATGGATCTGATCGGATCTTGGGAGCTGCTGCTGCTTTTTCTTGGGATGTTCTTCCTCTGCCTCTGCTCTGGGGTTGCTCTATATCTCAGCAAGTGAGAAGAAATTCGTACTTTTTGTGAGAGACTCACTGAGAGAGAAAAGCCCCTCAAACGATGCCGTTTCCTACTTTTAGGGATGTTTTCTTTTGTTTCTTCTGCCCAACGGTGAGACTATCAACACTCTCCTTGTTTCATACTCTTTTCTAACACTGCAAGATGGGTAAGAAAGAAAATTATATTAAAATTCTTTATTTTAAAATTTGTTGCCATTTGTTTTGCTAAAATGAATTCTTTGAAAATACATAATAGGTTAAATTAATTCCTATTATTTTTATAATTATAAAATTATTATTTTTTGTTATCATCCGGAAAACACTTTGTGTAGTTCTTACAAGAAGTGTCGTTTTTAGTTTCTCACCAAGTAATGCGTTTTCTAGATAAAATTTATAGAATATTCTTTGAATATTCTAAATCGTGTTTTTTCAGAAGAAATATTTCTCTTAGAAGTTTCTCACTTGTCATAATGCTGTATAATTAAGTGTTATTAATTAATTCTAACTAGCTTCAAGGTTAAAGTTACTTGGTTCAGATGATTACCCATATCTTTTCTTATCAAAAGGGTTGTAATTTTAACTTCTCATTATAATTATCTTTGATCTAATATTTTAACTTCTCTTTCTTATTATTTTTAGTTAAGAATGCTGTAATTTCTAAACTTTCTCTTATTATTTTCTTGTATTTTTTAACATTTTATTGGTTTTATAAATAAGAGTACACATGTTTGTACAAGACAAGACACTAATACAAAATTATTCTGGCAGGCAGGTTAACATGCATATTAAAACTATTAATGTTATGGTTACATTTTTATTTCAAATTTTTTACATAAACTTTAATTGTGGAATAAATCATGTGGGTTAAAGATAAACTAAAAAAATAATTTAAAAGTTCTCATTTATAAACTTTCTATAATGTTAAACATTATACATTTTATTATTTATCTAAGCATTAACTTCTCAATTTTGAAGATATGTATGTATGTTGATTTTGCATGTGATGTTAATAAATGGAGCAATGGTGTCTAATAAATATTTTTTTCAATATTTTTAAAGAAAATCAACATATTTAAATTGCAATTTTCCATTAGGTCGTTGTCAAAATTATTTTAAAACAAAGTAGCTAAATATTTGTTCAAACTATTTGTTTTCACTTCAACATATCATATTTTTTATATAAATTTTAAAATTTCTTAGTACACATATTATATTATATGAGATCTATTTATTTAAAAATTAATTAATCTAAGTAACCTAGATATTAAAGTTAATTAGTACAGTTAACTACGCACATAATTTTTATCAAATGGATGGTAACTTTTAACTACTCATCATAATTACTTTTATTAGTGATGTTGTAAATTTTTAACTTTTCTTTATCAATAACTTTACTGGATAATAGTCTAACTTCTTAACTCTTCCTTATTAATTTTGTTGTGCTATCTTGTATTATCTAATATTCTAATTATTTTATAAATAAAAGCTTGAACAATACATAAACTACAATATAGTATTCACATACATGAAACTAGTGTATCATTCTATCCCTCATGATTAATGCACCTATTTCAATTATTAATGTTATTATAACATCTTATTCTAAAAAAGGATTTAAAGAAATTTTAATTGTGGAATAAATCATGCGATTAATAGATAAATTAAGAAAAATAATTTATAATATTGAATAGGGTATCTTAAATTATATAAGATATTATATAATTTTCACTTGTTGTGTTTTTTTAAGACTATATATCTAATTATCTGTGTAACTATGAACTTATTAATTGAATATATGTATCCATATTGATTTTGAGTTTGAGGTTAACAGAAAGAGTAATTGTGTATAACTAACAACTTTTTAATATATTTTTAGCAAAATTATCGTATTTAAATTAGAATTTTTATTAATTGTGTAAAAAAAATGTCCAAACAAAGTAATTAAATATTTGTTGAACATATTAATTTTCACTTCAATGTATAATATTTTTGAGATCTTTAATATGCATATTTTAGGAAATTAATATGTATGTTTTATTTTAAAAAAAATATAAATTAACTCTAATCTAAAAGTTAAAGTTGAATAGTATACTTAACTACTCATCTCATAATTTAATATATGTCAAAAGGGTTGTGACTTTTTGACAGTTTCTCTTCAATTTTAGAATTAATATTCAACCTCAATAAAATTTTTAAATTATCTTAAAAATAATAATAAAATTAGTTAAAAAATAAAATTATGAATTTCTGATAAATAAAGCCCAAACAGTAAAATAAAAAAAATAATAAACAGTTAAACATAAATCACTAAAAATAGGTACATAAAATCACTAAAAATAGGTACATAAAAGACAAATAAATCAAAAATAATAATAACTCATCATTTTTAACTCTTTACCATAATTATTTTAACTTTTTATCATAATTACTTTTGGATGTTGTCATCTTTTTTAACTTGTCTTTATCATTATTTTTAGTTAATAATATTATAACTTATTAACTCTTTTTTATTATTTTGTTGTATTTTCTCTAATTATTTAACATTTTAATGGTTATATAAATAAAAGTGTCACCAACTTGTACAAGACACTTTTAACATATATGAAGTTATATTTTGTATGATTTAGTCTTTAAAGGATTTCTTCAAATGCTATATTAACATTACACTTATTATTAGATCTTTTTTAGGACAGTATGTTGTAATTATTTTTTTTCCTTTTCATATTCTCCAACTTTACTCCTTCTTGTGATTTCTTTGTATTTTGTATTTGATGAATCAACAATAGATTTATTCTATGAATTTGCTTTGATTTATTGGTTTGGATCCTATAACAAATTATAAATGCTAATATTGTGTGTGGATAGATAATTTTAAAAGAATAATTTGTTTTTATAGGAAAATTGAAATGAGTTATCATAAAATATGATGAGAAATTTCAAAAAGATTGTTTTTTTATAATTTTATTAAAGTAATTGGATATTTAAAATAAGATAATTTAAAAATTTACCTAAAAAGTAATAATTTGAAATTTTTTTATATTTTCAAATTCATGTATATTATCTTTATTTTCTTTTTTCAACTTGATTTTGATTTAGGTGTTATGAACTTGACTAGTATCAAGACATTGTTGTGATAAACATTATTGATTTCAATTGGATTTGTTTTTATTCATGTTTATATAAGTTATTTTTTATTTAAATGGTTAACATTATTTTTTTATGTTTTTTGTTAAAGATTATTATTATTTTGTATTGAATATTAGTTAGAATTTTATTTATTGGGAAGACTATTTTCTGGTGGATGGAAACTATAATTTCTAAATTGACATATGACATAATTATTATCTTGTTTCAGTGATTTTTTTTAATTTTTTTTATTGACACCAAGTTATTTTTTTATTAATAATTTATTGAGATTATTTGTCTAATACTGACTAGAAGAACTTTCAAGTGACATTAATTAAGATTTTTTTCAAATCATAAATTAAGAAAATTTTCAACCAACATCGATCAAAATGTCAAAAGTAAGTTAACTAATTACATTATAAAATAATCATAACTGATATAACCTAAATAATTATTGCCAACTTTAATATTCATCAAATAATTTTTGTGTTAAATTTTGTTTACGAACTTGGATTAATTAAAAATAATAATTAATATTGATGTTTTGTATTAACAATTTTTTGATATTTAGATGATTTATTTTATATTTAATGGTAATTTAATTAATTTATCCAAGTAAAAAATAATAATAAAGTTGAAATGTCTTATCCAAAACACTTAAAAAATAAACATAATAAAATAACACCAATTCAAATTTAATGCACTTAAATGTTTTAAAAATTTATAAAATCTTCTATTCAAACACAACATAAATTTTTAGAAAGAATATGGTGAGTTTAATTGTAAAGAAATAATAGAGTTAATCAAAATAAAGGATAAATACAATCAACAAAGAAAAATAAGCAAGAAATGAAATAAAAAATTTAGGTTGTTTAATTTAAGATGAATAGATAACAAATAAAAGTAAAAATAAAAAAAAATGTTTAATTTGAATGAATTAAAGAATACATTTATACTCATTGGTTTTAGAATCATATTTTGTCTGATATCTACAATCCATAAGCATGTCATTTATTAAAGTCATTACAAGTTCAATCAATTCATCAACTTAATCAATTAACATAATTTTGCAACTAACTCATGTTTAGTCTAAGAGAAACAAATAAAAACTCACATATTTACAACTTAAAAATGTACACTTTATTATTAATAAAAGGTGAAGGAGAAGTCAAATTAATTTTATTAATTGTGGATGATAATCACATGAAGCTATCCAACAACTTTAATGAAACAAGACAAGGTACACATGGAAGCAAACCAAACAAAACCTAACAATATCAAGACTTTCATGTATCAACCTTCATGAACCATTGTCTTTAAACACAATCTTCACACACCACAAACCTCGTCAATTTATATATATATATATATATATATATATATATATATATATATATATATATATATATATATATATATATATATATCTATAAAAAAATAAATAATAAAAAAAAAAAAAATATTTAAATAA